>JAABUK010005073.1_pt1 | contig 20853 bp, 16 predicted proteins | sample 5559141 | NCBI WGS metagenome assembly JAABUK01 (sample SAMN10711869, study PRJNA513367) | rock metagenome | isolation source: Antarctica rocks | place: Antarctica: Victoria Land, Pudding Butte nord | collected 2016-01-03
AGGAGGGGGTGTGGGAGGGGTAGGTAGATGGGGATGGGTTTGGGGGTTTGATAGTGTCGTGGAGATTTTTGTATATTTGCGTAATTTCTATTGTACGTTCGTGAATGCGACAGCAAGCTTCAGATCTTGTATAGTCTTGTAATGGAAGCCATTCGGAACAAGGGAAAGCCCGGTTCTGTCGAGGGAGCCAGAGGTCTGAAATCTGATATTTTGACAGGGTACAGCCGTCACAAGCAATTGATTCGAGCTATTGAAAAGGAAGATCTGTGAGGATCTCGACCCTTTGACGACTGTTGGCGGGAATGGAGGCTCCAGAACGTAGTCCGTCACATTGGTCGGCACGGGTGAAAACAGAGTACGCAGTGTAGAAAGAAATATTGTAAAGAATATCAGGAGAAGTGATCACTGAGTGGGATTTACCCAGCAAGTATGCCGTACAGAAGCAAAGCGCGGATGAAAGACACAAACGGTAGCAGATATTTCTAGCCATACAGATTGGCGTTCAGAGGTTCTCCGCTGGCTGCACTTTCGCAGTACACTCGTAATGCAAGCAGCTTCAGGCTGTGACCGAGGGTCATAGGTTCAAGCATGCCAGTTGAGGAACAGTCTTTTTGGCAATCATGCGCAAATCAGTGAGGATCTTCAGGAGGTTGATCGTGGCAAGAATTCAAGAGTCCTCTACAGACCATCATGAAGATCGACTCGTGAAAGTGTATTTACCTAGAATGTTCTCATGTATTTAAAGGAATCGTATTGCGGTACGGGCTCGATATGTGGGGAAGCTTCATCGATTGGCTAGTTTTAGCGGCGGCCGCTAGGCTAGCGCATCGGCTTTGCCTGTATAAATACAAAGATTCACTTCAAAATATCGCCTTTTCCGCAGAAAGTGGTCCAGGTCTGGTCAAAAATGTTGTAGATCTGAAATTTGACAGAGATTTACTCGTTATCCTATTTTCATCAGCAACCGATAGAACGAAAAGCGTCCGGAGTCGATTTCTATCAATGGACAGTCCTGGTAAGACTCAATCAAGATGAGGGCCATAACGGTTTCCTCGTGCAACTTGAACCAGTGGGCCCTCGACTTTGTGGGCAACAAAGAACGTATCCTTGAGGCAGTGAAAAAGGCCAAGAGCGATGGCTCATCGCTCATCATCACTCCTGAATTGTCCATCCCTGGTTACAGTTGTCTAGATGCATTTCTTGAAAAGGACACTACATTGCATTCCTGGGAGGTTTTAAAAGATCTGGCTGAGCACGATGACTGTCAGGGTATATTGTTAGACGTTGGAATGCCTGTAATGCATAGAGGGTGTCTGTACAATTGTCGTGTGCTTGTGAGGAACAAGAAAATCCTCTACATTCGACCGAAAATGTCATTGGCCAATGACGGTCTTTTCAGGGAGATGCGCTATTTCACGCCGTGGCAAGGAAGAGGAGAAGGTACTGACCATATTCTGCCGGAAAGCTTGAAAGAGCTAGGAGACTATGGACGTGTGAGATTTGGTGATTGCGTTCTGGAAACAAACGACACAAAGATTGGCACAGAGATGTGCGAAGAACTATTTACCCCGGACAATCCTAGCACGCATCTTGCCTTAGACGGTGTAAGTTCAGACTCATCTCTCCCTCCTGGACCTGTTCTCTATTACAAAACACGTGCTAGAAGGGCCGACTCATGAGAATTACTGAAGAAGGGGGATGCTAATTTGGAAACCTTCGCAGGTTGAGATAGTCTGTAACTCTTCTGCGTCCCATTGGCAACTCAGGAAGCTCTCAGACCGGCTCCGACTGATAGAAGGGAGTGGCAAGAGAAACGGTTCCCTTTATCTGTAAGTGTTCCTCAGCCCATGACCCTTGTTTCCGTCCCAATTCCTTGATCAAAAAAGATGTCTCAGCCATTGTTGTTTTCATAACACCGCAAATATCCGAACATTTCCTTGAGGAGCTAATGATTGATGATGGGAAAGGTACTCAAATCATCAAGGCTGTGATGGTGATGGCCGCCAATACTACGACGGCTGCGCTCTAATCGCTCTCAATGGGGAGATCATAAGCCAAGCCTCGCAATTCTCTTTAAACGACGTTGAGGTTATCTCGGCAACTGTAGACTTGGATGAGATTTGGGACAAATGGTATCAGCCAGCTCGAAGGATGCAAGTCTCTTCAAAGCCCATCTATAACCCAATTTTTCTGGATGTAAACTTGACGAAAGCTGGCGATGCACTACCCGGTCTCCAACTCTCACCAGTCCAGCAAGCGATCATCGTCAAGCCTGAAGAAGAGATCGGCTTGGCTGCAGGCTGTTGGCTCTGGGATTACCTCCGACGAAGTGGCCAGGCCGGCATGTTCCTTCCTTTATCTGGGGGCATAGATTCTTGTGCGACAGCTGTGATATTCTTTTCTACGGCGAGGCTGGTCTTCGCCGCCGTCCAAGCTGGTAACGAACAGGTCATCAAGGATGTTCGGCGTATAGCTGGGGAGTCTGAAGGCTCGATATGGCTCCCTTCGAGTGCCCAGGACATTTGTCATCGACTATTTCACACGTGGTGAGTTCAGAACCGTCGCACCGTATTAGGGAGAGTCTGAATTGATCATTGCTGACTGTAATAATGTTCTATATAGTTTTATGCGCACAAGCAACAGTAGTCACGAGACTAAAAGCCGTGCAAAAGATTTAGCGGCCGCAATTGGGTCGTAAGCTCGCCGTAGTACTTCTTTCTTTGGTAAAGCTGACCGAGTTCAGATATCACATTGGCCTGGACATGGATCTGATTGTACGGAGCTTTACGACGCTCTTCGTGCGTACCCCTGAATGGATCTGTGTTACTTACATAGACTGCCCTACAATTCCACACCAAATGGCAACGCTAACTTCGATTTTCGCATAGACCTCGCTCTTCGGCCTCAGACTGAGATTCAGGACTGAAGGTGGCACCAATCAAGAAGGTTTAGCCCTGCAGAATATACAAAGTCGGTCGCGCATGGTGCTGTCATATCTGCTTGCCAGCACCCTGACCATTGTCCGCAATCGGAAAGGCGGTGGCAATTTGCTCGTACGTTTTCCATGATTCATTGCTTTCCACATTCAATCTGTGACCCCAGATCTGATCCTTGATCGGCAGACAGCTGACTGTAACTTTATAGGTGCTAGGCTCAGCTAACGTCGACGAATGCCTTCGTGGCTATCTGACAAAATACGATTGCTCATCGGCGGACATAAACCCAATAGGAGGCATCTCCAAGAAAGACTTGTCCCGATTTCTGCGCTTCGCCAAGGACGAATACAACCTGGGAGTCCTCGAATCTTTCTTGGAAGCCACTCCAACTGCCGAATTAGAACCCATAAGCAAAGAATACGTCCAGAGCGACGAGCAAGATATGGGATGTACCTATGAAGAGTTGGGACTTTTTGGACGCCTAAGAAAGATCGAAAAGTTGGGCCCCTTCAGCATGTGGCAGAAGCTGTGCGCCATATGGCCTGACAAAACCCCTCGGCAATGTCACGAGAGGACTCGCTTCCTCTGGCACTACTTCGGCATAAATGTGAGTAACGTTGCACCTATCCATTCCGTAGGCATCATGTTGGGTTGCAAGACATTCGCTGGAGTATCTGCTCTTGCAATTCCTCAGACTTGTTCGATAATGCTGACTCGGAGATCTTGCAGCGTCATAAACAAGAAGTCCTCACACCGTCTCTGCATGCGGAGACATATTCGCCAGACTCGAATCGTTACGATCTCCTGCCCTTCTTGAGACCGCCGCTTACGTGGGCATACAATAAGATTGAGAGGGCGGTAAGTGAGGCCGAACAGCGACGATAGCTTTGCAGGCAAAGTGGAATTTGGAGCTGAGCAGATGCTGAATATGGCGGCATTGTGTGGTTTGAAGCTCCTATGTGAGGTGCTGTTGTACCAAAAGAGACCCTGTCTGAGCCAAGGCTCATGTCGAGAGGAGCAAATTAAGCTGGTGATGGGTTTTCATGTGGACTGTGGCCGTGATTCACGACGTGATGGTAATGACTGTACAATATCTGACATATGTTGTTCATAGCAAGGAACACGATTCTAATTGGGTTTCTGAAGCTCCAATCTCAGAGTTCCATGGGCATGATCCTCTAATCGTGCAGCGATACGATTCATGCCACCAATCGTGACTGCAGCCACTGGTCCTATCTACACCTCCACCCAACACCATCACTTCCTCCTCTCCTTCTCCTTCCCCAACAAACTCCTCGCCGGCTCCCTCAGCCAGATCTCAGGCCCCATAGCACCCTGCCCATCCTTCTCCACAATCCCTTCGATTTGCTTCGCAACACTTCGATTCGAACTCACAGTCGTGATCCCGCACATCCAGCCGTGCATGAAGACGCTTCTGTTGATATCCGTCAACTGCTCTGCAACCTGCGCCGCTATTGATGGTAGCGTGCCAACTCGTATTGCTGATTGAATGTCTGCATCGGATACTGTTGCGTTCACGATACGGATGGGAAGACGCCAGGTTTCTGGGACGGTGTAGTCGGTATACTCTGCAAAAGCTTTCTGTAGAGATTTTCGCTTTTGCTCGTTTTGGTTCTGATCGTTATGTGCGAGTAGAAGCTCGGTCCTCGCTCGCTCTTTTGGCATTCCGATGGTATCGACAATCTCTTTCATCCGTTTGGCTGCTTCTTGCGTACAAATTAGATCCTTATCTGCCATGGCTGGCCACAGACTCGAGGGTAGAAGGTGGTCTCTTGTCTCGATCTCGATCTGCTTGGAGATTGCTGCATTATAGCCTGGTAGGATCGGGTGATTGGCTGTATGTGATAGATCCGATACCAGAGCGAGGAGTATGGTGCAATCGACGTTGATGGTGTCCGTCAACGGCGGGTGCGGAGAAGGCAGGAGATGAGGAAAGACCTTTGTGTCGAGGTCCTCCAAGGGAACGGGCTGAAATCCCAGATCAACGATAGCGCCAGTCGAGCGTATTCGAGCCAGGACGGGGACAAGTTCTGGAGGAGGCTCGGACGAGATTTTGGGAAGCACGAATCGGACCTGAGGGTGCTTGTAGTGGATACGATTCGCATTGGCGGCTCGTGAAAGATCATCTGCCACTTTGACCAATTCTATTCTGGCAAGGTCGTCATCTTTGGAAGGGCCCAGACGACCGTTGGTAGTGCCATTGACTGGAGGGTCGTCGTCCTCTACCTCTTCTTCACTGGCCGAAGAGTCTGCGGCTTCCCATTCTGCTTTTGCAATCTCGAATTTGAGACGGTCTACTGCGATCGTAGATACTTTGATCCACTCTTCTCCATCTTGAGCGACTATATCCACCAATGCACATCTTCTCTCCGCCGCCTTTTTCGAGTCTCGTGTTGGTAGATTATCCCAATAGAATCGTTTATTGAATGTCACCAAGCCTTTACTGGATTTTGCAGTCTCCCATATCGCAGAGTAGAAAGGAAGATTGGAGGAGCGTAGTGTGTGGATAGTCTTCTCGGCTGTGAGGTCTGCTTCTGCTAGCTGTAATCATCAACACTCATCCTTCGAGCTCAGACAAGGTTGGGTACCTTTTGGAGGGAAGTCCATTCAGTCCCCACAGAGGTTTGAAATCTGCGTATGTCCACTACAGGCTCCTGTTCTGCCCTTCGCTCATCCACAAATACTCGAAATGCCTCAAGTTCGCTGAGGAGAGCCTTACATCTCGCCAGCAAGTTCTCGGCCAGAGCAGTGCCATCTGGGATACTTCGGGTATCATCTTTGCCCTCTTCGGCGTCGCGGGTCATTGTTAGCTAGTCGACTACGCTGGAATGCTTCGCGATCAATTTGACGCGTAAGAACAGAAACCTTATCTCCGGCGTATCTCCAACGGCCACCACGAGGTTGTTCAATAAAGCCCGATTCTCGAGACCCTCACACCATACTCAGCATGCCCTATTTACCAACAGCCCAATCCTTCCTGGAACAATCCCGCCTCCTCATCTCCGCCCGCCCCACAACCGTACGTCTCTACTCCCCATCCACTCCCCGCTCACCAACTAACCTCCACAATCCTAGACAAGAATATCAAGCAAATACACCCTCCCAAACCCCAATCCTTCCCCTTTAAAATACAAGTATTCAAAAGCCAAACGCCCTGCCTCCCCAGCGCCTACCGCCTCCCCTCCACCCGACTCCCAACAGCAACAGCAACAGCAATCCACAAAAGCTACACTCACGCTCAAGACGTATGACACTGTGTCGGGCACATGTCTCAAGTATCAGACCGATAAGGCTGCGGAAGTAGGGAGACTGGTGGCTGCATTGGGGAGTTGTGGGAGGATTATGGCTGCGCTGCCGGATAAAGAGGAGGGAAGTATGGAGGTGGATGTGGTGGTGAAGGAAGAGGTAGAAGAGAAAGCGTCGGAATTACTGGGCAAGGGGAAGGCTGCGCAGAAAGAGGCGAAAGGTGGGCAATGGACGGGGAAGGAGGGGGAGAAAGGTGGTGGCGGGGTGGGTGGGAAGAAGAAGAAGGGAAAGAGATGAAACGTTTACAGAGTATGCACGGCTGGACGTTTTCGTGATATTGCTACGCCGAAAATGATCCACAACCCGTGGCCGAATTTCTGCTACTTTAGTTTCGAAGATACCCATACCTGACGCCTCTGCTTGATGCTACATACCGGTATAAAAAAAGAATAAGAAGACGAAGATAAACATTCAATGAGCCAGGAATATGGCAACATCAATCATTTTTGCCAGTCAGCCTCGTCCTCTCTGCCGAATTGCGTGGTGAATCCTCGTCCTCCGACCACTTGTCCCCGTCTTCGCCCACCGCAAATATCGTCTCGCCGTCAAGTGACTGCCTTGGAGGATGGTTCTCATTCATCGGCTTGGGTGGGACAGGCGACAGCTGCCCCTTGGCGCCATCGTGCATCACATCTGGGGACCGGGCATCTTCCTCATCCAGAGAGCCTCCAAAGGATGCAATCTCGAATCCCTCGTCGTCTTGGGCAAGCTATAGGGGATCAGCGCTAGTTTTTCATTCATTTGCGGAGGCACACTTACCTCATCGCTCATGGCGAATCTTCTGTTGTTTGCCGTTGGCCGCCAGAGGTATGCAACATATGCAATGTCCACAAGATACACAATGTTTAGCCATCCATCGAGAATGAACCATCTTGTCTTCCAATGGTCAGGTACAAAGCTTGGGTCACTTCTCCCGGCAAAACTGAACGAATTCAGGAAGAAAAAGCCGAATATGATCACAATGCTTCCCAAAATGCACCACCATAGCTTTTTATACATCATGGCCTTGACGTGCTGTTTTCGTTCTAGCAGATCCTTCATAGTGAGATTGAGGGAGTTGAGCGTCCACACGTAGAAAGCTGTCAATGTCGCCGCCAGAGGTAAGATGACCAGGAGAACAAGCGGTCCCGCGTTGTCAGGTGTGATCGTCAAGCTAGCCACGGCGTATATGACTCCAAAAACGAAGTGTGTTACAGCGAGACCGCGGACATACCACATCAGCTTGCCGAGACTTGGCTTGACAACACCGTAGCCCATGCAGACGATAAGGAGGAGAAAGAACGAGAAGGAGTTTCGTCCAGCGTTGAGAATAGCCACAATTATCATGAGAAACTTGGCGAGAGCATTGTTTCCGTGGTTGTTGGAATAATCGTAGAAGCCCCACGTCATCAGCTGCTCGACTATGAGAAATACGATGATAGCTGTAATGTAATTTTGAACCGGCAATATGTCGTGGCGATTCTGTACGTAAAGGAAGCCCCAGAAGATTCCCATAACCGCGTACACAATGGTCAATCCCCCATAGAACGGGAGCTTCGCAATCTGAGCTGCCTGAAGCTCTCCGTATGCATTCCGGAACTCGACCGCCGCTTTGTATTCATCCGCAGAGAAGCCCCATGTGCCGACACAATAATAGCCTGTTCTCTTTATGGGGTATTTGAGGGGTTGCGGGTCCTTCAAATGTATCGATGCTGTGATGACGGGATTCTTAGATGCATCGGTCACGTTCGGGCTCAAGATAAATTCGCCAATATGCTGGGATTCACAGAATTGAGATTTAACGGCGTCGTCGTTGCATATGTAAGATTTCTGGAACAGCCCTTTCGTCAGTACTTATACTCAGTAATCTGGATTATTCATACCTTTGGGGCATCTTCTGACGGCCACACCCCAACTAAATCCTCATCCTTCCACTCGAAAATGACGATGCTGACGAGCGGGTCTTCGTCGCCTTGAGGAGTCGTCTTAACAAACACGGCTTCTATGAATGGATCCGTATCTCCACCCCATGCGGTTTTGCTGTACATGCCATTGCATTGTTGCCGGTCTTGCTCCTTCTGTGTCTATGGTATTATTAGCTTTCTCTCATCATCTCAGAAATGATCCGCACATACAATCTTTACTTCCCCAGCAAGCACAGGGGACGTCAAAAGCGTAAGCCCGAGCGCAGTTACAGGCCACGTCTTCATATTCCAAGACACCCAAACAGGCGAAAAAGCTATGGATGAAGCGGCGCCAGTGTAAAGCTCATAAGGTCGACATCTTACGAGGACGAAAATGTGACACCAAAGCAGAGCTGAAACCTGGGGCTTGCCAACGGGAAGCTCCGCGAGGAGAGATATGCCAAGCCTACAGCGATTTAGCGTGTGCAGGACACTTGGCAAAGCTTGGCACTGGACATAACTTTTCCAATCATTTATCCTGAGTCCACAACATCTTGATCTGTTGATCTAAAGCGACAGGTAACCTTATTTAATTGATACTTAAGATAAACACGAAGTATAGAAGATGAAGCATTTGAAAAGCTGACTGCTGCCGAGGGTGCTTAAATTTCCACGACAAACTGACAACCTCCCTGCTCGCCGCTCGCTTATTGTTCAACTTTTTAATTTGAACGCGCCACAGTCTGAGCTTTCTCAAAGGCATTCCATGAAAGAAGAATGCCTGTAGCAATATCGAACGAAGATGCTATGAAAGCCCCTGTATATTGTGTAAGATGTCGAACCCAACAGTCAGATTTGGTGGTGCGGACGGAGCATCTTTGCAGGTCCGTTCAGAATCTTCCCTGAGCGTTTGTAAGCAGTGGGCTCAACACCTAACAGAGAATGTTTCATGAGATACGTTGCTGGCAAAGTGCTCAAGAGGCTGGAGTCGAGCAAGATACGCGGTGGCTTCAATGACCCAGTGAAGACCCTTCTACTTCCTGTTTCATTTGGTGTATCGTCAATCGCGTTACTGCATGTTCTTGATCAACAGCTACGCAACCGAACGGAGCAGGGCCGTCACGCTGGCTACAAATTGAATGTCTTGTTCGTTGACCAGGCTATGGTACTCGATGAAGCACCTTCTCGAATTGCGATTGATCTGCTCCGGCATAGATATCCTTCACATACATACACGACGATCTCCATTGATGAAGTCACTGAGTACGGTATCGATGTTGGCGAAATGTTACAGAGGCAAAAGCGAGAGCTTAAAGACATTATCTCATCTTTGCCCTCAGCAACTTCAAGGGTAGATTTGATTGATACTATTCGACGTCGCCTCATCCTTGCATATGCACAAAGGCACAGCTGTGACAGCATACTCTTTGGTGATTCCACAACTCGATTGGCAGAGAGGACGCTTTCGGAAACGGCCAAAGGGAGAGGCATCGCCCTTCCTTGGTTCACCGCTGATAACGATTCTTCAGGTATCACTTGCACCTACCCATTGAGAGATATCTTGAGAAAGGAGCTTCTGGCTTACGCGGAAGTCGTTGCTCCTCCACTAACTACTTTGATGACCAAGCCATTGGCCCGAATTCCAACATCTTCCACAACTACCACCATCGACGATCTAACGAGTCGGTATTTCGAGTCAGTTGAAGAACATTATCCAAGCATAGTCTCGAACGTCGTACGAACTTCTGGCAAGCTGGTAGCGCCTATAGTTCCTGAACATAGTCACTCATGCTCAGTATGTGGAAATCCCGTCATCAATGGAACTTGGGGTGGAGAGCAAGACAGGATGATACCAACACGAACTGCTCAAACAAACGGATCCCGTCAGCTTGGTTCACTCTGCTATGGTTGTGCCAGAACGATGCTAAAAACTTAAATTGCTTATTGAGCTATAAACGTCTCCAGGATTGATACCATTGAGCTTGCTTTTCCAGACTGCCGCGTTGTTGATCCGTCCCCGCCGTAACGGATTAAGTAGGCCATTCCGTACATTGCGCGTGAACCGCTATTCGATCAGTCAGTCTTGTCACACCCTACGGCGGGAATCTAAACTAGGATGCTGAATTCTCAAACCCTTACCTGCGGCATAATTAGCCCAATTGGCGATGTTTGTCAGCGAAGCTGTTGCATTCAGATTGATGCAGTCTTGGATATGATGGACCTGATTTTTCGCCTTTTCCATGTCCATCTGCATATGGAGCGTCAACATCTGCGAAAGAAAGATAGGATACATGTTATGGATCAACGGATGGGCCTTCTCTTGAAGTGTGTTCGCTGTGGTGTCGACCGTTGGGCAGTCTAGCTGTATCGGAAAATCAAGATTCCTTTTCGATGCCTTGAAAAAGCCGGGACAAAGCCCTATATAGGTCGAATTTGGAATCACGGTTGCAAAAACATTTGCAGTGCATGTCTCTTTGTATAATGATTGGAACAGAGGGAGCTCGGAGTAATCATCGAGGCATAGAAATGTTGGCACCGGATAACCCCCACCGTTCATGATACTCCGCATGGTCAAAGTCACGGATGTGACGCTGTCGTTGGTTTTGAAGAGAGGACCGAAGCCGAATTTGGAGTTGGTACCATTGGTTATGTCGGTGAGGAGCAGTCTGGTACTGTTCCAGGCCTCGCCCAGAAATGTTCGCAATTGCATAGCTTCTGGGTAGAGGCGAGCGGGCACGGCCGCTCTACAGTTGACGATCTTATACAGGCCGTAGTAGGTGACATCGGAGAACCCAGCATTGGTAGACTGGGGTGCTGGGGAGGTCTGAATCGATGTTGACAGAGTGGTCGAGAGAGCCGTTGAGAAAGATAAGTTGAACAATAGGACAGCAAACTTCATCGTGACTGTTCACCTAACAATGATACTAAAGCAGAGAACTTCATCTGGTCCTGCGTGGAACTTGTCGTGCGTCTCGCGCCAGAGCGCATGTCGAATCAATGCGACAGCACAAGGGATTGCAGCGCGCCGCCACGTGCTCGGGTCAATTGCGCGTATCGTACCCGTCTTCATATTGCAAGCGATAGAAGCTCAGGCGTGCTGCTATGGTATCAGTGGGGACACCTGGGATTTAGGCAGACCCAAGGCATATTTATCATCCGAATCTTGGGCCGTGGTACGAAAAGCCAGGGGTGAAAGCTATAACCCCACGCTTAAGGATCTTCGTACTTTGTGCGCAGCAGTCTGGGATAGCATTTTGTGTCCCTTGTCCCATACGAAAATGTCTTAATGGATCATGCCCTCGATACTTGGCATAGACGCCAACGCCTGTTTGTAGCCATGTCCACCTATGATTCCAGCGTCAGCGCAGTCTACAATACCATCGTTTTCGACTTCGGAACGACCAATCATTCGGGTTCAGACAAGTCGGAGTCAAGATTTGTCGGATACATTTAGCGATACTCTGGAGCTTTGAGGCAGCATAGACCTGCAGTAAGCCGCGAGTCATCATATGACTTGCTACCATCACGGCCAGTGGCAGCAACTGCGACTATTGTCCGAAGGCTGTAACTCGAATTTGGCCGAGGCTGCAGCATACCGTCGGCTTCCAGATGGGAGACTGAAGGTGCAACACCTGACACCTGTCACGCAGATCCCGCCCGTATGTGCCCACTAGCCAGGTCTCTTGTCCATGTTATCGGAATATATTGAGTTGCAAGAATCAGCTAGAGGCCAAGGGATGCGCGTTTGAGTCGACTCGGAGATGGTGGCCGAATGGCTTTATGCACCGGAGAGTGGAAGAGGGCTGGCACGAAAGAACCTACATACTTGATCTTTGTTCTTTCTCCCCCTTTCGCTACATTGCTTGAGGCTTCGATTACAATGACATAGCGACAACCCCCATCCTCGAAATCAGAATCTTTGATTCAAACCCGAAGCACTATCATCATATCTAAACGATCTTTGAGCACTGTATTCCAACCCCAGAAATACGCATCAATGACAATGCAATACGGGAAGAATTCAATGTCGCACGAAAATGAATCCACCTGCGCAGCCAGTCACGGCACACCTAGCGCGTCATAGAGATTCGTTATCTGCACTCAATCAAGGCAGCAGCATCAGTAGGATTACTTTCCTCCAACGGCAGTACCTATCCGTGTTAAAAGCACTATCAGCTTGTGCTAAATGCGGAGTGCATAGATTTTCCTCTTACTGCAGTGCGATGCTCAATCGTCTGAATTGGTTGGCCCCTTCCACCACACTCTCGTGTCCAACATCATGGCTGCAGATGGCTGGATCATTTCCAGTGGGATCACCATAAAGGAGCTGCAGCTCCCGTGATGGAATTTCAAGGGGTTAGTATCGAGATTATTACAGGCCTTTCACGGTATCGAAACTCGAAATGGCTCTCGTTCTTTGTTTGTGCAGTATCATCTCAACATCGAAAACCTACGCTTTTCCAATGGTTCCATCGGGGTCTTCTGCGTTACCATCCTTGAATCAAAGAGACCTCAGACGTTCATGGGTGATTGGTCCATCTGGACGCGGGACCCTCGACATCGTGTACTCTTGCAGCACCACCTTGTTCCTCTGCGCCTATACAGCCTTCCATCCGAACACACCGCTCCACGATGGTCATTATTCCTTCTTAATGCGCTTGGGGCTCATGGTTTTCACCATAGTCTTCCCTGAGTGTACTCTATACTTGGCTCTGAGGCAACTGTGGACGGCAAACTCCTTACGCAAACGAGTCAACAACGCTTACCAAGTCGTGATCAAAGAGCCTCATCCAGGGCCTCAAGTCATGGTAAGTCTATCATTCATCGATCTAGAATATGACTCAGATGGTCACTACAGGCGCAGATCGCACTTCTCTCAGAATGGCGAATTCAAGGTGGCAATTTATTGCCTTGGAGCCCACGCTGCAATCATCCGAATCAGTGGAACCTGGAGCAAGCATTCTTTGCAGCATGCGGGGGCGTGGCTGTCGATTCATCCAAATTTTGGCACCAGGACCGGCTTCAGTTCACGTGGGCTGGAATTTCCAAGCTGGCTGAATGTGGCGTACTTCCCAAAGTACCTCTCGACGAGGTGCATGCCAGGAGCAACGCAGACGTTATCACAAAGGCATTGACTTGTCTCCAAGCAGTCTGGTTCTTTATCCAAAGCGTTGCTAGATGGCAACGCGGACTGCCGGTCACTCTCCTTGAAATTCACACTTTGCTTCACGTAGGATGTACCTTGTGTACCTATGCTGTCTGGTTCAGAAAACCGTATGCGATCTCGACGCCATTGCTCTGCCAAGATCCTCGAGTTCGTGATATGGCCGCTTTATTCGCGCTCAACCACTATCCTGCATCACATCATCGTAAGTATCGGCCCAATATGGCGGGAGCCGAATCTTGCAACGCCGCAGAGGATGACATCGACGAAACTTCGATCCGCATGGCCAACAAGGGTCACAAGAACAACACCAACGTCTTGGAACATCTCGAAGCTGCCAATAGAGCCATTAGCGATTTGCGCTACAGAGCAGTTGAATTTACTTGGGACAGGTCCGTGGACGGGACGATCCAGATCGATGGGGTGAGACAATTGGTGGCCCCAGCAATACCAGATATGGACACGGATCTGCGGATCAACAAGGCTTACAAGACCGGAGAGGTCAAATCTGATCATGAGATACTACACTTCTTTGCGCTTCAGGTACTGTGTGGGATATATGATCTATGCTACCTGACTGCTTGGCGAGTTCCATTCCCCTCGCAGCCAGAAAGGGCATTATGGAGGTTATTCTGTGGATTACAGTTCTTGTTAATCTCATTTTCTCTTCTCTGGATTTGCATTCGCCTTTGCTATGACAGATTGAAGGCATGGCGCAGCCGATACCAGAATGTCAATTACGAAGAAAAGGCAGCTTCCAAAAGAGGTGTATTAAGTTTTGGACATGGGGGCTACTGGGATCGATTGATGACAAGAGCCTTGATGTACACTGGAGTCCTGGCAATGGTGCTTGCTCGGCTTTACTTCTTGGTAGAGTCTTACATCAGCCTCAGGAGCCCGCCGCCACATACATACGAGACGGTGAACTGGACTTTACTCATACCACACATCTCTTGACTTGTGCACATGGTTCAACGGGGCGATCATCGACTTAGAGCGTCATATTTGGTTTAGTGGGGTACAGTATCAATTCACTGTCATTATAAACCTGCATGCTACTTTTGAGTCACAGTCGATGTACATTTACCTCCCAGCAGAGGAGTTGTGTCAGGCGTATCGATGATGCTTTCCTTACACGAGACTACGCTTTGCAAGCCCTTGCTATAACATTGTTGTTCACAACATGGAATAGCATGGAACACGCCTACGCACCAAACATCGAGATTCGTCTCGCCCATTCCACACAACGCGTCTCAACCCTCGAGGACCAAGTGAGCATAGAACCGACTCCCTCAAAAATCCACAAACCCCATTGAAACCAAATACACTACGAATACCCACCTCCCATACTCATCAACAAAACTGATCTTCCAATGTAGCTACCATAGACTCCATCGTTGAATCCCTGTCAGAGGACCAGTGATCGCCTTCCTGAGTCCATAATTCGACTCATCGCACGCTTCTACTTGAGCGTCCATATCTAAAGCACGAGATTATTTGCACGTCTTGCGAAAACTGTCGATATGTTTAGAGGAATTTCATGTATAGCGGTTCGTCGAAGACTTTTTTCTCCCCGGCTTTGCTAGTTGGTGCGACGTGAGATGTCCATGAGGTCGTTGCTATATACGTGCAGAATACGCAGAGTCTTAGCAGTGGAAGCGTATGGACTGGGGTCTTTGGACTGTTATGCTGTTCGTGTGTTCTTTGCTATTGCCTCATTAGTCACTTTATTGGTCATAGCGCACGACTCCTGAATTCCGATTGTAATCACTTCATCGAGGGATCAACCAGAAAAAATGTACGGGCAGCTGTAGATGAGAATTCTGATATTGTAAAATTGGTTTCTAGGGCCAGATGCGTAAGGCAAGACATGATAAGAAGTATTAGCAAGTGGTATCTTCGCAACACCAAACTCCATCGCTATGCCCCCAGATCGCTTCGTCGCCTCGGGGTCGGGTTGTCGCACGCTCGCCGCACTGATCTAGAAACTTCCGACTTGGTGGCGCCTGGTATGGCCTGATCCAGCATGTTCATCTCTCATCGCGCCATTGCTACGAGCATCCCTTGCTGGGCGTGGCGGTTGAGCTGGTGCCGCATCTTGGTTTCCGGACCCAATACTCTGAAGTCTATTCAGCCATCCGCCGCCGCCACCTTGGGAAGGTTGCGCTTTTCTTGCTGACTCTTTTGCTTGCATACGTTGATGAACGCCGGCATGTCGTTGGTCGTAGCCGGGAGGCAAACCCGATGGCGCTTCATCATCGTAGGTACCGTCGGTGTATACGTGGCTGTTGCGAACCGGTACTCGCGCAGCGTGCGCTGTATCTTGACGATAAGGGTGCGCTTCATGAGCGTAATGGCCGTTGGTGTTGACATGATTGCGAATCGGCGCGGGTCCACCATCCTCAGCATCTAGCTCAGCCTTTTCGGCAAGGTCGACTGCACGCTGTGCCAGTACTGCCTCGAGGAGGAGCACGTTCTTGGTGTTGGCTTGCCAAAACCCATCTGCGAAGTCGCCAAGGACGGGCACGAGGCCGATCATCACTTCTATAATGACATTGCTGACCATTCTTGCACGAATCTTCTTGTCCAAGCCTCCGGTTACGTTGCCAGCGGACTTGACGATAGACATAGCCAGCAATCCATCGATTGCATCTCCGGCTCTAAGATATATGTTAGTGTGCTGTATGTGCGATACGTTGATGTTGATGACTTACGCTGGGACAAACCCGATCAAGGTACCCACACCCAATCTCATTGGGCCTATCTGGAAGCCGTCGATGAGTTTTGCACGTTTCATGAGCTTTGCGAGCACTATCGCGTCCTCCCTTGGTATATGAAGCTCGGCTTCGAAGTACTTCTGGTCCTTTTTGTACTTCTTCCCCGTCTTGGATATGTACTTGTATGGATCCTTTGCTAACGTTAGCCGTCATTCATTGCAGCATTGCTCAGAAGTGAGTGCTCACTCCACCACCGTTTTCCACCGCAGATGTTTTGCCCAGCTTCTTGTTCAAGTATTTCTTGCCGTACTTCATAGCCATCTTTTCCGCCATCTTGATCTGGTGATTTGAATGAGTGATGTGAATTGATAGCAGGTATTCTCGATATTTGCGGTAGACGGTTGTGGAGGTAAGAATGGAGGGAGAGTGGTGTCAGCTTAAGTATGTGTTGCTCCTGGTGACACAAACGGAATGTCTTTCACCAAAAGACAAAGGTCGAATGCGGTCACAGAAGTCGCGAAGATTAATTGCGGGCGCGTCAAGTACCTATCATAGGATCGGAAGGGTCACAGAAGAGGTTGACCCTTTCGAGTCGTAGGCTGGGAGCAGACATCTTATATCTGCTCGCGTTACAGATCTTGTTTGACGCGGGCTCGCCTAGACCTTGCTATTCGCTGGCAGATGACGAAACTGCTATTTCCGTTGATCTTGTTGCTAACTTGATTTTAGCGGCGGTTATCTTCAAGCTAGGGGTTTAGCTGCAGCTGAGCTTCATTCACTCTCTTTCCTTCGTTTCACTTCGTACTCGAACCATTTGTGTGTCCCGGCTTTTTTGGTGAACGGAAACCGAGACTGATGCAAAATAAGTGGTTTTTCGCAATAGCCTGGCCTTAGAGTAATATACGATAGGCTGTAGCGCAATCTGCTCCAGTCATTTTACTTCCACAATAGCTGTAAATGTTGACCGAAAACGGCTTACCTTCGTTTGCGCCACAGTTGCACCGCCTCAGCCTTATGGGTAAAGCTACTCAATGGAATAGCTTCACTGCGCCGGGCATCTCCACTCATACGCATTATCAATAATATCCCTTGCAACGGACGCGTCACTGGTCAATGCATATTCAAGGCCATTGATTGATCCAGGCCGACACAACTCGAATCGACATCCGCGTCAGTGTCGTGGCTGTACTTTGCTAGCAACTCCCAACTCTACTACCTGCCACTAGCTGGCTATCATCAAGCAGTAGCCTTGGACGATCCGACACGCTACCCAATCAAGGGTAGACATGCTAAGGCAAGGAGACCAAGATGACAGAGAAGAAGATGAAGCTAGAAGATTGTAAGTGCACGACACCGCGTGTACTCCATGAAGCAAGATCTTGCCCTCGTCTCAGAGATCTATTGCTGGCAAAGGTTTATCACTATCATGTCACCTTTGCCCTTGTCTTTAGACCATGCTGAATCCCCCTTAACGTAGGGCTGGACGACCTATGCGTACGCTTTATAGTGAACCTCCCCACCGAGGAGCTCGAATCTGTCGAACGAATATGTTTTCAAGTCGAGGAAGCACAATGGTTCTACGAGGACTTCATTCGCCCTTTGGATCCAGAGCTGGAATCCCTCAACCTCAAGAATTTCTCCCTCAAATTCTTCCGACATTGCCCAATGTTCTCAGACTTCTCATCAGATGAGCATTTGCAAGCATTTGCTGAGTTTCTGGCATATAAAACAAGAGTACCGGTGCGTGGGGCTATTATGCTTAACGAAAAAATGGATGAGGTGGTGTTGGTAAAGGGCTGGAAAAAGGGTGCGAATTGGAGTTTTCCAAGAGGCAAGATCAACAAGGATGAGCCAGATCTGGATTGTGCAATAAGGGAAGTTTATGAAGAAACGGGGTACGACATTAAAGCTGCTGGTCTCATCAGTAAGGAAGAAGAGACGGAATCTTTTGAGATGGATTTGCGCGAGCAGAACGTGAAGCTTTTTGTCTTTCGAGCAGTTCCAATGGACACGTACTTTGAGCCACGGACAAGAAAGGAAATCAGCAAGATTCAATGGTGGAAATTAAATGATTTGCCCACACTGAAAAAGAAGAAACAGCAACAAGAGGGCTACGGAGGGGACCTCGCCTCGAGCGCCAACAGATTCTACATGGTTGCACCATTCCTACCACGGTTGAAGAAATATATTGCCAGTCAGAAGAAATTGGACAAGGTACGGCGGTCGAGCGTAGCAGCAGCTATTCCTGTTGCCATAGCTGAAGGGCCAATGCCCGTTGAGGATAACCAAGCTGCAGACGAAACTGCCGCGGCTGCGTCGAATGGGGAAATGGCAAGGCTTCTGGACGGTCTTCGCCAATCCGCAGGGCCAGTGGAAACTATCGACCTGCCTGAAGCCGCGATGCTTGGAGCCGCAGCGAAGGACATAGCCGCTCAACTCAAAAACTTCCTAGGGGTACCACTATCATCACCAGAAACGGTCCTGAAATCACCATCGCCTGAGCTCGTCAGCAATCCGAAGGCAAACAGTCTGCTCGCCTTACTGCAAAACAAGCCTGCACAACCAGCGCAGCTTCCACAGACGCCTATGGAGCAAGTCATTGAGCAACCCAAGTTGCCCTTATCGCCTCCACACCCTCGTCATCAGCATCAGCGCTTCTCCGCTATGCCTCCTCCGCCTGCGTTCCCTACTCAGGATCAATTGGCAACGGGGCAAGCACAGCAGCCGCGGCCTCCTCAAACACATTCTATTCCACCCCCAAAACAGCCTGCTCAACTTGTGCCTCGAAATCCCAATACTCAGTACCACGAGCCGGCTCTTAGGGGTAACGCACATCACCAAATTATAGCGCCGTACCAGCGTACAGGCGATCCTCGATTCGCCCAGTATGCCCAAGTAACCAGTAATCAACCTTCTTCAATACCTCGTGCCAGCAATCTCCCACCACCAAAATTGAATGCACAGTCCTCTGCACTATTAAGTCTTTTTAAGACTTGCCCAACAGCGAAAGCTTCAATTGTCACTGGGGACGCGGAGGTACCAGTCAGGTTTTCTCAGCCAGCAGGCTCAACAGCTCCCACTGTGAACATTATGCAACATTCTGTAGCTCGTCGAGATAGTGAGGAGACAGTGCGGGCTCCAAGCCAAGAAATGTCACGACAGGGCTCACGACCGACCAATATGTTCGTACCGCCTCAAGTGTCGCCCACTGCTCAATTATCAAAGGCAAAAGAGGCTGATAAGCCAAAATCCGAGCATCATGGCAAGTTGCTGGATCTGTTTCGAAGCCCTTCTGCCACAACAGCAAAACCATCAAAGCCCGCCGGTACAACCTTACAGCTTCCCTCGACGCCAGTTGAGCTCTCTGCATTACCAACAACTCCCAGTCACTCCAGAGAACCATCTAAAACAGACGAACCCGTATATGCTCACGCTCCTGTTCCATCCCGTAACGGATCAGTGAGACTCGAGAAGCGTCCCCGAAAAAATACCGCTAAGCTCCAGAAACCCCCTGTTTCTGCCACCGTCAACGGGCCGCTCAATGTGCCTCAATTCGAAATGGTGGCTAAAGCCTCGAAAGATGCCAAGCAAGCTGGCTCTAGGATGGATCACACAAGCTCACCAAAGCGCTCGCCAGTCAAGATTCTTGCTCGTCCAGCAAGCTCGCAAGCAGGGCCTTCAACCCGAGCTCCCAATGCTACTATTGGAGATGAAGCACCAGTCAAACACCAGAAAGTCGCTGCTCCTAAAGTAGAGACATGTGTCACCCCAGTCAAGAAGCCACCTCCAACACCCGATCTCAAGGCCCAAGAAGCGCCTCCAAAGTCCTTCCACCCCCAAATCCTGCGCCGTCCAGCACACGTGGATGACTCAAACGGACCATCACCAATTCAGCCTCTGCCTTCCCCAATAATTAACACATTTCCAGATCGTCGCACAACGCAGCCCACGGATCATAAGAAGTCCCTCCTTTCACTCTTCACGGAACCCTCTCCGTCTATCTCTCCTCCTTCAGCTGCTCCAACCAGCGCTATCGATCTTTCGGCGTTGATAAGCCCTTTGACAGGACCTTCACCGCAGGAGCAAGCTGAGGCCGCCTTCGCGCGGCTCACCCAGTCTGTCGGGGAGCTTTCCCATGAACCAAAGCCTGTACCTGGGCCTTCTCAACTACCCGGTTTGAGGACGGGTAGCATCAATAATGCTGTGGATGATGGCATGAGTCCTAGACGAAGCAGTGGGAAGCAGACGCCTACTTTGAAGATTACGCCTGCGGATAAAAGCTTTCTACTTGGGTATCTGAACAAGGTCCTCGAGAGCGGGAGGTAGCTGAGAACCCCCCTTTGGAGTAATACGTTGGAACGGACACCTTTGATGGCGGTCCAAGCGAGCGATTCAGCGTAATGCTATCACCCTCCTTCTACGTTCTTCCTACTTGATGGAAGCATCACGGTAATGACTACCATCTCCCTCCCTCATGAAAGAGGCTTGGTAGACGACGTGGACCGATGTTGGTCATTCATGATTGATGAGGCTGCAAACGGATTGCAAACCAATCTGTATATCTATCTCTAACCGCCAACCTGATCTATAATCGTATCGTGTAATCAGAAACGACCTTGATCTTGCGTGCCTACTGGAAATCATATCGCGTCTAATTGACACAGTATCCGGCATCCTCTTTCATGATCAGAGACTCTTGACCCTTTCCATCCGATTCCCTTCGAAAAATTCCAGTGTCACTAATCATCCCCATCCTCCCCCTTAATTTCCTTCCCAACATATTCAACCCCCAGTCCATACCTAGCCTATCGCCCTCTCCCTCTCCA
>JAABUK010005074.1_pt1 | contig 20852 bp, 7 predicted proteins | sample 5559141 | NCBI WGS metagenome assembly JAABUK01 (sample SAMN10711869, study PRJNA513367) | rock metagenome | isolation source: Antarctica rocks | place: Antarctica: Victoria Land, Pudding Butte nord | collected 2016-01-03
TGGATGGAGGAGAGTCTGACGGAAAGCTGCAGGGTCCCGTTAAATGTGCCGCTTAATGTGCGATGGGGTCAAGCTTGCCGGCAAAACTCAATCTCACTGTCGTATCATTGAAAGCCAAAGGCACCGACCCGCGGATTCGAATGTCTATGAAAGATTAGACTCATCCAGTCAGAAGTACATACGACCTTCTCTCCCCTGGTATGTCGTTCAGTCTCCACTTTTACGCTGTCATGTTAGGAGGAGAACGAGAGCTGCAGTGGGCCGTTGCAGCTGTCCGCGGCAGCCTGGCCTACGCTTTCTCCGCAGGAACCAATCTCCATTCTGATGGCGCCGCCTGAACGACTCGAGGCCCCGACAATTGCGCCAGGTCTGCACCTGTTCCCCGGTTCGAGTGCTGAATAATCGGTTGGATCGTCATCTGCCGGACTGGCGAAGGACTTCACAGGTCATTTAATTGATCGCATGTGGCTTCTGTGCTGCAGGTCCCAGATTAGGTCCTACAGGGGCGCCTGCCAACTGATGTTCGTCCAAGATGACCCCGAATCTGACGTACCGTCTACCGAGACGCCCATTGATAAAGTCGAGGGCGACGATGCTTTCACAGCCTCTATTTGGACATGCCTCTTCCGCAGTCTTGCTGGGACCTGGACGCATGAGCAATGATTTTGCTCGCAACGTCAAAGAATTGCTGATGCACGAAAATGGAGATTACACTATCGAGGCCGGTGGTCAAGCGGTTATATTCATGCCCTCGCTGCTCTGGAGTCGGAACCTTATATGGCAAATTAACTTTAGAGGCTCGGATCCAGCTGTTGTAAGGCCTCGGGTTGAAAGGCGGAGGGAGAGCAATACAAGGAGGAAGGGGTCCATCCCGAGACCAGAAAAAGTGCCTCACGGTCTCAGGAGAATGGATCTGCATGGCGTCGTATGTCGACGCAAAGTGGGAAAGGTAAGCCAAAGAAGAGTTGTGAAGGAGATTCGATATGGCGGAGGACTTCGGTCCCTTTCGTTCGCTGGAAAAGCAGAGCCGAAGCTGGTGAGAAGGGCAAGCTGCTTTAGCACAGGGAGAGCGAAGACGTGCTTTCGAACGATAAGACCGCGGAGTCGATAGCTTCGATTCTGGGAGATAGCAGCATGCCCCAGATTGATGTTCATGCGACTAAGCCAGACAATCGCAAGATGTTTTTCCATCTTCACACGCTCGAATTTGACCTTCAGCCAGAGGTGTGGCGTCAACACCAGTCCAATGGCGGATAGCGATCGAAGCACGCGGAGATCATTTCACAGGTGAAGAACGAGACGGGACTAAGTACGGACATCTCGTGAGATGGAAAGCATCGCAAAAGGGTGATCATGCAAGTGGGAAATACTATGTTCAGCAATGGAATACAGTAGAGGTCATCAGAGGCCCTGCGGGCAAGGATAAGACTACCACAACAAAGTATGGAAAGTCTCGACGGCAGGGACTGGCAGAAAAACCAGAGCGAAATAGACATGGTCGCGCCTTATCAGGTGCCATACCCCCCCGATCCTGCTGAAGATGAATGAAACGGCCATTCCATCGATAGCGTACGGTCACCTTTCCCAGCGCCATACTTTACTGGGCACTTGACTCGTGGGGGAAGATTCTACGAACGGCTCCACCATCAATCACGATCCCGGAAAGGGGTCCTTAAGCACACTGCGGAAGGACAGTGGGACGTTTAGGAGCCATCGTGATGCGGAAGGCACAGAGAAGTGTTCCCTCCGGAACAAAGCGCCTTCTGCTCATGGAAGGTCCACAGTGATACTCTTTCCTTCCTACCGCAGTAGGTCATAGAAGCCACAGCAGTTGCGACACTTGTATTGAAAACAGAAGTGTATGCCAAAGCTCATATCATGCAGCGAGCAGATTCGAAGTGAATGCGGGTAGCTGCACGACCTGGTGGATAGTGAACATGGGTTCTTCCAAAATATGCATTGACTACCTCTCGCTAACGTATATGTTGGCACGACGAATACGCTTTCTTATCTTGGAACAAGCGCCTTTATGTGCAGGCCTTCCCGAAAGGATCTCGCGACGAATTGGGTTCTCATGCATCGTTCAGCGGTCTTGGATGACTGGTGAAGTCTTCTGTCCTCATGCGGACAATCAGTATAGGACGCGTGAGGAGGTTGCAACTCATCGGTGAATCTTCAGCAGTTGGCGAAGCTTCCGCTTTCCTCCGGAGCTTGGTTACGGCAATGACCAAGCCGTAGAGCCTCTCTTTCCCAGGGACCAGTCTGAGTCTTGTTGGGGCATCATGATCAAGCAACGCGGGATGAGAGTGTTGCTATCGCGGTACTTCGCGTTGTCTACCTCCACGTCCCTGTGCTGCCTCGAATCTCCACGAAATGCCCTTCGGCCGCTAGATAGTCGGCAGTGGTCCATCCAGCCACGACCGAAGCAAGGTGGCAATGAAAAGGAGACAGACTTGGTACGGAGTATTGCTCCTGGTGTCCGGAAGCGGCAGGTGGTTCGATTGGGCGGCGATCCAACCCCCAAGCGGGGTAACTATCGTACTGCCGCGGGTAGGCCCACAATCGAGTCGGTCTCCCCACCCGTTGCTGAGCTATGAGGAGATAAGCCATCCCGGCGCCACGACCGCGAGACGGGAGACAATGTGGAAGCTTGGCCTGCTGGTGAGATCACTCTCGCCGTTCATCCACCGCTTCCTTACTTGCCCCATCATTAACCTCTCCTGCTTTCTTGCTTTCCCTCTTTCCTCTCACCCTGCAGCTTCAGCTACCTCACGCAGCAGCAGGGGTCAGAGTCTAAGCCAGTAAGACTACCAGTCGCTCCAGCATGCGTCTCGAGAAAGGCGTCAATGGCGCTGTCGCTGCCGATACGGACAGCGGCCGAAGCCCATCGGACGATGAGAAAGCCATTGGCCACGTCGCCTACAAGGACCACGAGCTTCCACCCGACCCAGACGCGCATCTCAGTCCAGAGGAGAAAGCAGCTATCGTAGGTCGCTGTTATCATCCCTCACTCATCCCCTCCTCACACGGAACCGAAAGCTTAAAATATCTCTCGCCTAACTTCCCCACCACCATCCTCATCTTCTAACCTCTTGATCCAGGACCGCAAACTCCTCTGGAAGCTCGACCTCCGCCTAATTCCATGGCTCTGCCTCCTCTACCTCATTTCCTTCCTCGACCGCACCAACATTGGCAATGCCAAGATCCAAGGCCTGCAAAAGGACCTCAAGATGACCAACTCCCAATACAACATTTCTCTGACAATCTTCTTCATCTCCTACTCGCTCTTTGAGCCGCTCACCCAGATCCTCCTCAAGCGTTTTCGCCCTTCCATCTTCATCCCTGCCATCATGTTGATGTGGGGCATCTGCATGATGACGATGGGTCTCGTGCATGATTTTGGTGGGCTCGCCGCCGCGCGATGGTTCCTAGGCTTGGCTGAAGCAGGTCTCTTTCCCGGCGTTAATTACTACCTCAGCTGCTGGTATAAGCGCTGCGAGTTCGGTGTCCGTGCAGCGATCTTCTTCTCCGCTGCCGCTGTCGCAGGCTCCTTTGGTGGTCTGCTTGCAGCCGCAATTGCGCAAATGAGCGGCGTTGGCGGGAAACCGGGCTGGGCTTGGATCTTCATCCTCGAAGGACTCGTCACCATCTTCATCGGCATCATCTCCTTCTGGGTCGTACAGGATTTCCCGGACGAAGCCAAATTCCTTTCCATTGACGACAGGCGGCGTGTGATCAGGCGTCTGAAAGAGGATAAGCAGTCCAGCGCGGAGCATGAGGAGTTCAAAATGGCGTATTTCTGGGCTAGTGTCAAGGATTGGAAGACGTATACTGGCATGCTCATCTATATGGGGTGTGATGGCGCCCTGTATGCGTTTTCGCTGTTTGTGCCGACTATCATTAAGGAGCTGGGCTACAAGTCCACGACTGCGCAGTTGCTTTCTGTGCCGCCGTATGCCGTCGCGGCGGTGTTGACTATTACCGTTGGGTTTGTCGCGGATCGGACCCGGCAGCGTGGGTTGTGTAACATTGCGGTCAGCTTTTTGGGGATCATTGGATTCGGTATGCTTATTGGTAAGTTTTCTCCGTCCCTGCGTGCCCACTCTCTCCATAACCCACTATGCCGTCCCGCATATGCCACCTATGAACCGAACTAATCGCATTCTTTACCGTTTACAGGAACATCCAATCCCCATATTCAATACGCGGGCGTCTACCTCGGCGCCCTAGGAATATACCCCGCCATCTCCAACACCATCTCCTGGACCGCCAACAACGTCGAAGGCGTCTACAAACGCGGCATCACCATCGGCTTCGTCGTCGGCTGGGGAAACCTCAACGGCGTCGTCTCCTCCAACATCTACCGCGGCAAGGACGCGCCCCGCTTCCTCCCCGGCCACGGGACCGTACTAGCGTATTTGTCGTTGTTTCTCTTGGGGGGGAGTTTGCTCCAGAGGTTTTTGCTGGTGAGGGAGAATAAGAAGAGGTTGGCTGGAGGGAGGGATGGGTGGATCGAGGGAAAGACGGAGGATGAGATTGAGAGATTGGGCGACAAGAGGCCCGACTTTATCTATATGCTCTGATCGAGATGGATGAGCGGAGTAAGGGTGAGGGTCGGTGGTTTGCAGTGCTTCAGGAGGTCGATTTTTGGCTTGGGGATGATGTAACGGCCAGAACCACTTGACGGGCCACCCCACTTCGCGGGCCAGTTTCGCGTTTGACGCGCTCGGCGACCACCTATCTTCAAATACCCACAACTCCACCAATATAGCTCGAAATGACGTCGAATCAAGGGCATTCTGTCGAGCGAGCTGTAAATGAGTATGAGCTAGGCTTATTTAGCTCAATTCGGAAGGCTGCGAATTATCACGGGGTTGCAAAATCAACAGTGGCCTATTGATACGCAGGCCGCGACTCTACTGCGAAAACTGAGCGCAAATCTCAACGCCTGTTAAATGAAGAAGAAAAAGTCTTACTTCAGTATCTTCAAGATCTACAACGGCAGAATCTGTGCCCAAACTACTCTTAAATCCGTCAGATTATTCGTGGACTTCTTAAGAATAAGGGTGTTACAGTGGGTAACAGGCGCTATGGCTGGGATAGCTGGATAGTCAGAAATAGCTTGATTGGGCTAAGTATGGCTGGGTGGTTGTGTTGTTGATTCTAATCTAAGTGGGGGCGGAGAAATAGAAATAAGGAAAAGCGCGGCCGCGCCAAGCCTTTGCCCAAGCCCTAAGGCCGAATGCGGCTGTGTCTTGACGCAAAAGCAAGCCTTGGCGCAAGATACAGCACTATCAGAGCACCTCCAAAACCCTAGCACCTCATTGGGCCTAGCGCCACTGCAGCCCACACAGATAGCGCAGAAACAGGGTCGTAACAGTTGCCCACCATAAAAAAGACTCACAATCCGTGAACAGCCTTCTCAAGAGTGGCCTGTTTCTGCTGTCTTCTATAATTATCATCTGATTATCTATATCAATCTAGCGCGCCAGCCGCTCTCAAGACTTAACATACAGTATAAATCTATCAGCTTATCTGCGTCTTCACAGTTAAGAGCACTTCAGAGCTTCTTCATACATCTTTATAATTTATTAAGTCTGAGTTAACATCTTTTAGTCTTCTTAAGTATTATCTTCTTCTTTAAAATCATGTTATTATATCTTATATATTATTATCTCGTTATTAATAAGCTTATTTACTATTTTATTTATCTTTTAATATTTTATCTCTTCTTTATTAATATAATTTATTATAAAAGAAATATTTTAATAATATAAATTTTAATTAAAATTAATTATAAAATTAAGATATATCTTATTAATAATAAAATAAATCTTCTAAATTATAAATAAATCTATTTATAATACGTTTTTCTTATTAATTATTTTAAGTATCTTAAAGATCTTAATATATTAAAAGAATAACGCGAATTTTTATATAAAGAGTAAAGAGTAAGTCTTCGAAAATAAGCGTAATTATACTTATTTTAATTTAAATAAATAATTCTTTATAATTCTACTAACTATTAAATTAATTATAATCTATAAATTTTTAATAATTATATCTCTTATCGCCTCTCTTTCTTAAATAAGCTGCTCAGGCGCCTTAGATATTAATAATATTAGTTGTGTGCTCAAATTAAATTTATAAATAATCTAAAATAACGTTTAATTAATAATAGATAAATAGTTGTTATTAAAGTAGAATTTTATAATAAATAGAAATTCTCTTTAATTAATCTAAATAATATTAATATAGAATTAAAGTGCTATCTTAAACTCTTAATTTACTTACTCTGATTAATTATCTGCGGAAGAATAATATATTATTATATAGATTAGTTATAGACTGCGTAACGATCCGATTCCAATTCGAATGATTCGATCCGATCTGATTCTTGATCCGATTCGATTCTAAATATGAAGGGATCAAAGATCGATCGATTCGATCTTAAATGAGCTGAGATCAGATCGGATCAGATCGAATCAATTAAGAGTTTATTAAGAGAAAATGAGTTGTTAAGAGCTCGAATGAATGTTAAGAATCCGAATATATCTTAACATTATTCTATTTATAATTAATCTCTTTAGAATCTATTTATTTTAATTGTCATTTTAACTCTATATTTTCTAGATTATAATAAATATTAATTACTTTCTTCTATTTATCACATATGTTAATCTAGAGTTTCTAATATTAATAATTTCTCTTAATCTTATATATAAAGAATCAGTAGACTGTAATAATAATTATTAGTAATAGTAGTAAATTCTATTTATCTAATTGAGACTAAAACTAATCTATATAGATCTTCTCGTATAAACCGAGCTATTAAACGCCTATTAAATTAATCAATCTTCTTTTTCTTCTTAATTTATTCTTTCTCTCTTTCTTTCTCTTCATCTCTCTTTCCTCTCGCTCTATAAGATTTTCTTCGTCAATCTAAATTGATTGAGCAGTTTTATACAGAATATCATTCTAATAACTACTCTGCATTCTTTCTTTTCTGAGAGGATTATTCTCAGATCTGTTATATAAAGAGAGTTAATAAGTTCTATTCTTTCCGTAATTTATTGAGAATATTTTAGTAGAATATGTTCTACTATTATATCATTCTGTGCGTACTTACATTAAGAGCTTTCAATTCCGAGCATCTTTCTTTTATACAGAAACTAATTAAAGTTAATTTTGCTTATATAGAATTATATAAGAAATGCGCTCTCATATTTCTTAAGTTCTTAATATAATATTATCGAATTTTTATTTAATTCTGAAAGAATTATCTTTAAATACTTTTCTCTTTAATCATTCTTTTATTTCTTTTTCCATTTTTATTTATAAATTAAGCGAATTTCTTTATATACTTCTTTTAGTCTTTAAGACTTTATACACTTCTTTAATTTCTTTTATAATAAGTTTGATAAAAGAGTCTCGTCATCTAATCTTATTATATTCTGATTTATTAGATTGAATTAAGTAAATCATTCGATTATATAATCTCTTAACATTACGCGGATTCTTATTATACAGTCTCTTCTATCTACAGTTTATCTTACAATTCTAATATATATATTATTAATTCTTTAAATAACTTTAAATGCTTGATTTCTGACTATAGTCTTAACTGCTAAATTCTTCATATAAAGATTTAAAGATTGAATATATATCTCTATTTTTAAAGTCTTTATTAAGATTGCTTTATATACTTCTGTAATTATACAAAGACACTTATCTTAAAGAATTTATAATTTCCTACTTATCTCTTTTCAATATTCTTTAATTCCTTCTAATATGTGTTAGATACTTACTCTGTATATGATAACTGAGCGTATAATTATTTAATATACTTATTTTCTTACTTTTAAAGGGGCGCTTTAGATGAATCCTATAATTATATAAAGAGCGTTAATCAGATAAACTAATTTTGCTTCAACTGTTCGAAGATGAGATTATTATCTGAGCGTGATATTCAGTTAAATGTTAAGAATTTATACGTTATTCTTTGAATTGATTTCTTGTCCCTCAAGCAATAATAATTATTAACTCTTATTAAACTTCTACTTATCTTCTTTCTCATTATTCTCATTAATAAAGTTTGTTAAATTAGAATTTATCTTATTATCTTTTATTTCCTTCTTCTTTTTCTCTTCTTTTAATTTAGATATTACTTGAATATATTGAAATTTCTCACGCATATTAAAACAATTATTACACATTAATATTATTAATGCTCGAATAATATTAGATTAAAGATTATATTATCGATATAAGTAAATATTGTGAGTCTAATTAAAAAGTTGTTTAACTTTAATATTAGCAGCTAGAATTATTAAGTAATCTCGCGCGATTAATATTAAAACAGATCATATTTGTTCAGCTCATTTTTAATATTTAAGAATATCTTATAAATCAAGATTAAAGATTATAAAGATTATTAGTTAATTATTATATTAATTATTATATTAATACTCATTATATAAATCTATTAGATATTATAATATTTCTCTCTCTTTTAAAAAAGAAGTTACTTTGCATTTCTTTTTTAATAAGATTTCTAAATCTGGCGCTTTTTATTTTTGGAAAGAAATTAAGCTTTATATTAAGAGCTGTCAAGACTAGTTATAATGAGATTTAAGTATCAGAAATTTGTGAATAGAAATTACTATTCTTATAAAAGTAGATTAAAGATAGATTGTAATTAATAATATAAGTTGATTACGAAAGAAAGAACTATAAATCTAAGAGATAAACGTTTATTTATATAATTATTAGTTTATAATTCGTATTACTTACTTCTGAGTGCTCTTCTTAAACATTCTTAAGTACTTATTCTTAAGTACTCTTCTTAAACATTCTTAAGTACTTATTTTAGCGTCTTAATCTAAAGCGCTCTTATTAATTATAATTAATAAGATTCTTTTAAATAACTATAATTCGCGCCTTAATCTAGAAGTTAATAAGATTAAGTCTATAGATTACGGGATTCATGTTATAATACTATATTTTCTCTCGGATTAGCTTAATCTCTTAAGCTACTTAAGCCTTCTTCTATATTTTCTAATTTTTTTATTTTTTTCTTTTCTTTATTATACTCTAGTATTATATTAGTAAATCTTTCTCTTATAAACAGTATTAGATTTAAGCGGAGAAGATAACTTTATTAGAGATGTTAATCATAATTGCGTGTTTTATCTGTATTAAACGGGATTATCTTTATATATTTTCTAAAGATATCTTAAAATATTCAGAGTATACTTATTATAATATTTATTATAATAATAACTTCTTAGAAACTAACTTTTAAAGATTATAATAAGAAGAGTTACGTCTAAAAACTGCGTGAAAGATAACTCTTCTTTATTTTTAATAGGATACTATAAAAGTAGTAAGTCTGAACTCTTATATTAAGTCTCTTCGGGCGGTTTAGAGTAAGATAATTACTTAGAAGATTAAATCTTTAAAAGAGCTTAATTAAGAAGAGAGGTATTTAAAGAAGAAAGAGTTATTAACTAATGCGGAATTACATATTATCTTTAATAAAGAGCAGCTGACTGCTTTCTTTAATTCTTCTTATATCGAGAATTTCGGCGGTAATAATTCTTAAGAATCGCGGAGCTGAGATTTGTTTCTGATTCTTATATATTTTCTGATATATTATATTCTAACTATTTTATTAGATAATGAGTTTTATCTTTAATCTCTTAATTATCGAGCACTTTTTCCATCTTATACTTCTGATCTTAACTATCTAATTAAATCGGAATCTATTTAGCGTTCTTTAATATAGATTTTAAGAGGGAAATATTAAATATAAGATGAATTCTTATAATATCTGAAAGCTTAAGTCTATAAATTAATTTATTTAAGACTTTCTAGATTAAGTAAGGATTAAATTTTATATGATTTAGTTTTATGTTAGATCTTTTAATTTTAATATTTTAGTAAAGTAGATATATTAAATTCTCTTCTTTAAGATTTAATCTGTTAATTCTCTTAGAGTTATAATATATATCTAATCTTTAACTAATGAACTTAAGATCTTTTACTAATTCTTAATATAGACTAATTAATAGTTATACGCTAATAATTAACTTCTGTATTAGTTATTCTATTTCTCTTAATTATTTATACAGAACTGATTCATATTCATAATTCACGTAAAAGAGTGATACTCTAATTATTATAAATGTATTATTATACGCGAATTATATTAGTAGTAATAATACTATCTAATTATTCTAGTAATAGTTAACATAATATTGTAGATACTATTTTAGTATCTAGTTAATTCTTTCAGTTTATCTATTTATTTATAAGTAATAAGCTATTAATAGCTTATATTTCATTTCAAGTTAATCTATTAATAATTTCTAGAATTTAGAAGTGAATAGTTTATTCTGATTAGAGATGATCTCTATTAATATATTATGATTTGCGAATACTATTTATAAAAATATATAAATTAAATCTTCAGCGTTTAATACTTCTATATAATTAATAAAGTAGACATATTTAATTAATCTATTAGTAATAATTAAAATACTATTATATTTAATATTAGTTATTAAAGCTTTAAATAATAATAGCTTAATAATAAAGTTTAGTGTAATAGATTTTTATGTTTTTTTAAATTATTTTAGAGACTGTATCTTCTTATATAATTTATATTAGACGTGCTTAATTTTTTAATAAGTATTACAGTTAATAATTTACTGCTAAATCACTTTATTTATTTCTAAGAAATAATAGAATCTGAAAATATGTTTTAAAGTCTTCTCTATTTCTTAATATTTATAAGATGTCTTCTTATAATATTGTTAAATAATTATTTTCTTTACTTAATTTATAATATACTTCACACTCAGAAAAATGGAATCAGCAAGTATCAAGACTATCAGATAGATAACGCAGAGATGAGAAGACTTGTATGAAGGAGCAAAGCTGACAGTTCTGTGAGAGAAGGTGCGCGCTCTCATCTAACTGATTCTGTAAATCTGTTTATACGCAGAAAACGCGATAAAAGACGTATTAAAAGACGCGTTAAAACGCGCAAATCACTCTTTATCCGAATAATTATCTAATCCGGTGAAGATAAGATTACGCAGAATTAAGAAATCTATTATCAGACTAGAAAATCAAAGTTAGCAGGAAAAACTCTTAATCTTATACACAGAGATAACACGCGGCACTTTAAAAAAGAAATCAGTTTTTATAACTTAATCTTCTTTAAAAATAGAGATAAGAAAAATCATCATCTAAATCTCAGATAAGAAAGAGAAGATTAGAATTAATAAACTCTTAATTAAAGAGATTATAAATCGGATTAATTAGAAATTAACGAAAAAATCTTATACACATTATATAATTATAGTAAAAAAACTTCTGAAGAGAGAAATTATATTATATATAAAGAATAATTTAGATTATATAAAGCTTAAACAAAACTTAATATAAATAAAGTTACTAAGCTTACTCGCATAACTTAAGATAAGATCATATAAAGTACTAATATGAGCAGTATAAATAAAATAAGAAGAGAAAGAGAAGAAGTAACTTGTATAAGAACTAAAGAATGAGAATACTAAACTTATTTCAGATCTGAAAATTAAAAATCTATAATAAATAAAAAGATACGCGGAAATAAATATAATCACACACGCAATTCTGAAACTTTCTTATTTAAATCTAATAAATAGAATTATTTAAAAAGATCTTATTTACGAGATAAAGTTTAAGACGATTATATAATATAATTTAATTCTTTAATTACGTTAATATTTCCGCTACTAAAAATACGAACACTTATTTTATATATGTAAAAAGATATAATCCTGCGTATATTATATAGAATATTATTAAACTAATAAATGCGAGAAAAAGCTTAAGAGAAAAGTTATATAATATAGTAACTACTCAGAAAGATATAAAGCTTAATTTTATAACTGCTTATAAAAGAAAAGAGAATAATCTTATATAAAGAAAATATATAATAAGAAATTAAGATACTTTTAATCTTAAAATTAATAAGAGATCATTTCTATTCTCTCTTTTTTTCTCTTTCTATCAGTCTCAAATCTATTAATAAAAGTTAATAGAAGTGACTCTAAATTAAAGATAAAATAGAGTTAAGTAGAAGACTTATAAAAAAGAAGATTAGCTTACTTAAAAGATTATCTGCAAGAATCTAAGAATTGTATAAAAACTAATCTTATATTAAGCTAAGATATTTAACTCCTTCTAATTAAAGGAAGTTATTAACTTATATTTAAAGATATTATATATTAGAAAACATCTCTATATAAAGTCTTAAGATTCTATAATATAATATTAATAAATTTAAAAATAAGATAATAATAAGACTGCTCTAAGATTTAGAAATTAAAAAATATAATATTCTCGCAATTTAAGAATTATAAAGAGATATACTTAATTATACTTTATATAATTTAAGATAAAGCGTCTTTTATAGCAGTAATTAAAGATAAAAAGATTTAAGAATTCTCACGCTTATTAATAAGCGCATTTATATGAATATATAAGTAGAGATATATTACTTAAAAGATCTTATTATAATTATATTAAAACTTTAAGAAACACAGATTACTAATTATATAATTAATATTTATAATATTTATAATCTCTTAAGTTAATACTTAGAATTAGAAGAAACGAAGTCTCTCAGTACTCTTTATATAATACTTAGAATGCCTAAAAAACATATTATACTAAGTAATCTAAATCTTTATCATTCTAGCTAATTAGATCTAATGTATCTATTATAATATAAACTCTCAGATACATTACTAGAGATTATATAAGAAGTAGAGTTAAAACTAATTCTTTTTCTAGAAATAATAATAAGAGACTATTAAAAAGAAGATTTATATAAATAGATAATTATAGATCTTATCTTTATAATATTAATATTAGAGAATCAACTTATATAATATTAGATAGAAGTAGAAAGAGAATAGTTATTAGATTATCTTCTAATTAACACGGAATTTAAGTGACTAAATTAATTTAGAAAAGAGTTATCGAAAAGATATAGAGCATAAAAAAAGATGGATTAAGAAGTCTTTATTAAAAGTTTTTACAGTTATATAAAGTTACTTAAAAGTTATACATTAAATACTAGAGAAGAGATTAATTATTTTATATATAAACTAATAAGACTTACACACGCGATAATAGAAGACTTAATATTATAAATAAGATAATCTCAGCATAATTAGAGATTCTAAATAAAAGAATATTAAGAGGCGATAAAGAATATAAGAAAAGCTCGCAGAAACTTCATTAAGAATTTATCACTCTTCTTATAATAAAACTTCATATAATAGCGCAGTTAAAAAGAGAAGATATTATTAAAAATAAAAAGAGAAGACTTTAGAAATATAATATAGAAGATAGTATAGAAATTATAGAGAATCTAGAAGATTATATAATAAGTAAGATAATGATTTTAAGAATAAATCACTTAAGTATTCTTTCTTACTCTTAAATAAGAAACATATGAAGTAAAAGATATAAAAAGTAAAGCAAAACTTTTACGCGATATCTACTTCCCTCTTTTTTCTAAAGTAGATCTTATAGATATTAAAGAATATAAATATTCTTAGAGAATTCTATAGTAGAAAGAAATTAAAAAAAGAGAAATCTTAAAAGTAGTTAGTTATATAGAAAAAGATAAGACTTCTGAATTAGATAGAATCTTAAATAGAGTTATTTAAATTCTTGTATAAGAAAAGTTAAATCTGATTAGAAGATTATTTCAGATCTATCTTATATAAGAAATCTAATCAGATCACTTTAAAAGCGCTTATATAGTAATACTAAAGAAGTTAGATAAGAGAGATTACTTAAATCTATTAATATATAAATTAATCACACTATTAAACACGCTAGAAAAGATCTTAAAGATAATAATATCTAATTAAATAAAATATATTACTAAATTATATAATCTTCTATTAGACTTATAATATGAAGTATACTCTTTAAGAGTAATAGAGATAGCATTATAATAGATTATGAAAAAGATATATATAATCTAAAGAAGAGAAAATAGAAGAGTTATAAATCTTCTCTTATTAGACATGATAAAGATATTTAATAAGATCTCACACGTATAACTAACTTATAATCTGAGAAAAAGAAAAATCTCAGAGTTATTTATATAATAAGTAACAGATTTCCTCTCTAACTATTATATAAAGATAAAGATTAATGAGTTTATACTACTAAAAGCGCTAATCATAATAGAAATCTTATAAGACTTACTAATATTTCTAATTCTATATCTCTTCTATAATATTAATCTGTTAGAAAAGTATGATAATATCAGACTTTATACGAGCGTAATAAGATTTATAGATGATATTAATATCTTAATATATAATAAAAGTACGGAGAGAAACTATTAAATACTTACTGAAATTTATAAGAAATATATAGACTAAGTAAGAAAATATGACTTAAAATTCTGTCTGAATAAGTATAAACTGATTTACTTTAGCTATATAAAGAGAAATTTTAATATAAAGACGAGATTAAAACTTAAGAAATAAGAAATCAACTTAAAGAATAATATATGAATCCTTAATATTTAACTAGATATCATGCTTAAATAATAATCTCATCTTTAAATAGTTAAAGCAAAATCAGTTCATCTAATTAACGCTCTTTATATAATTATAGAATTCATCTAGAATATCTTCTTAGAAGTAGGGAAATAAGTATATTAAATAGTTATACACTTAGTTATCATATATGAAATAAGTATTTAACACGTATTAAAAGGAATTAAAGAATATTATAAAGAAGTAAGTAGAAAACTATAAACTCTTTAAGATAAGTATCTTTATATAATTATAGAAGTATATAAAGCAATCTTAATAAAGATCTTAGAAGTAAAGATATATATTTAATCTTTGAATTTTTACACGAAAAATCTAATAATTAAGATTACAGTTAGAATTTAAGTATTTAAAGTTATTAAAGAAATTAATAATATATATACTAGAATTATAAGATAAATTATAAACAGGAGAGATTATATAATAATAACCCGCGTAATATTAAGAGATTATATAACTAAATGACTTACTTAATTTAATTTAAAAAATCAGAATATAATAAAATTAGATAATGAGACTCTTCTACTAAATCTATTATAAAAGGAATTAAAGAAGTATATAAAGTCTTAAAAGCTAAGAAAAATATATAAAGAAATCCGCTCAGTCTGCAAATAAAAATGAAAAAAGAGATAAAAGAATAATTAAAAGAGAAAGTATTTAAGAATAATCCTTTCAGAACTAAATAAAAATTTAATAATATTATATTAGAAACTTAAGAAATATAAGAGCACACTTCTTATATAGTTTTATACGGATAAAATTGACTTTAATCAGTTTCTGCATAAAAGAAAAATGCTCAGAATTAAAAGCTCTTAATATAAGTGCACATAAGATGATATAATAGTAGAACATATTCTACTGAAATGTTCTCAATAGATCACGGAAAGAATGGAACTTATCAACCCTCTTCATATAATAGATCTGAGAATAATCCTTTCAGAAAAGAAAGAATGCAGAGCAGCTATTAGAATGATATTCTGTACGAAGCTACTTAATCAATTTAGATTAACGGAGGAAGTTCTATAGAGTGAGAGGGAAGAGAAGAGAAGAGAAAGAGAGAGAGGAAGAATAAATTAAGTGAGAAATAGGAAATTTAATTTAATAGACATTTAAATGTTCGTACGAGAAGATTTATATAAATTAGTTTTAATCTGAATTAGATAAATAGAATTTATTATTATTATTATTTACTTAATTTATAATATATATCAGTTCTTTATATAAGATCAGCCCGCTATCTTATTTTTAAAAGACTGAATATTTTTTAGAATTCTTTTAAATTTCGCGGGATAAATAATTATTTAAATATAATTTAATAATTCAGTCTTTTTAATCTTAATTAGAGATCTGAAATATTAAAGTAATTACAGTATAATTATATATTATAAATCCATTCTTATTCTCGCGTAAGACTGATTATAAAGCAGATTTAATATCTCAGACGTGATTTACTTAATAACTTAAAGCGTTAGCTTTAACATTATTATTTCTCTTTTAATAGAAAATTTTAAAGTTATAGACTGATAATAGCTCAGATTATTATATCTAGCGTCTATTTAACATCTTAATAGTAATAAAATATAATAGATTTTTATGATTTGTGTATACTTTTATAGAATACTTAAATTCTTCTAAGTATACTCTTTATTTATTAAATATGATAATTATAACTAGAAGTTTCTTATCATAAATCTTATAGTTAAGTTCCGCTAAAATTATCTTTCTAAAATAGAAGATAATAAGTCTTAATCATTCTTTATTATCTAGTTAACTTATATATATACTAATAATATAGTCTGATGTATTTATCTTAAACACGATTTATCTCTCGAGATTAAATGTTATAAGAATAAGAATTGTTATAAATTTCTATTTTAGTTTCTAAAATAAAGACTTTACTTCTATTCTTTAGATAAAGAATACTTCTTTCTAAGTTATTTATATTAATAAGGCGGTCATCTTTAAATAATCTGTAATAAATCTTTAATAGAAGTTAGTAAATTCAAGAAATGATTATAATTTCTTTACTGATATAGATTATAATTATTTAAGTATAATTATTATCTTAAATTTGTTTATTTAAATCCTTATAATTATTAGAATGAATTTAAGAAACTTAATACTTTACTTATGAAACTCATACTTCTCAATCTTTATTAGTAGATTTTTCGCCTAAAGAGCGCGAAATATCTTCTAAATATATTTAATATATTATTTCTTAATTTCTGAGTATATAAGAATATTATTTAAGTAAGTGATATAGAACTAATCTAGATATTCTCTTAGAATATTATTTATTAGAGCTTAAAAGAAGACGGGAGCGTTTATTAACTTAAAGAGTATAATTAGATACTCGTAATAATTATAATAAGTTTGAAATGCGATTTTTCATTTCTCTCTCTTCTTCATTCTTACTAAGTTATACACTCCTTATAAGTTAAGTGTAGTAAATTATTTTACTTCATAAATGCGATTATATAGTTCTGAGATTAATAATAATATATATTAATTTTTTATTATAATGTTATTTAGTTATTAATAATTAATATATAGACGCATTTTACTATTAAATTTTAGAATAAATAGAACTGAATATTTTATAGATGAAATTAAAGATTGAATAAATTCTTTCTTCTAATTCTTATTAAGATACTTCTATAGAATCTTAAGTTCTTTCTTTAAAAGAGAATAAATAGATTTATAAATAGATTTCTTATTAGATTTTAAAGAAATCTTATAATCTCAGAATTAGTGCTCAGATAATATTAATGCGCTTTTATTCTTAATAAATAAATATTTAAATTTATTATATTTAAATGAGTATTTAGAGAAACTTTCTATTATTTCTACTAAACATCTATTATTAGATTTTACTCATACTGCTTTTATAAACGATATTATAACCGTATTTAATTTATAGATATAGTTAGGAAAGCTGATAGTCTATTATTTCTAATTAACTACTAAGTTATAAGCTTCTAATTATGAAATGTCTAGAATAATATTATATTTGATTTTCATAATATTTAATATTATCTATTTTATATATTACTAAATATTAAGTTTTAATGAATAAGTTTCTGCTTTTACTTATTCTTAGTCTTATTTAATAGAACTTTTATCTGCTAATACTAATTAATAGAATTTGTTTTTTTCTTATATAGATAGGCGGTATTAAGTTATATATATTAGAGAGATATAGTTTTTAGTGACTTCAGAATTAATTATAATTTTAATCTAATATTATTCTATTCGAGTCTATATAATTAGATATCGTGCGTAATTAGCGTTAATTACTATTACTTTCTAAGATCTAGAAGTAGATTTTTTATTATATCTCAGACTTAAAGAGTCTTCTTATTTTTTAATTTTTCTAATCTAAAGTTTTTGAAATGAGTATATTCTTCTTTTATAAAATAATATTCTGATTTATTATATAAAAAGTGTGCGTATAACTTATAAGAGGTGCGATATTCTTTATTATAGATCACTCTTATTACTTCTAATTTCTTAGATTCTTAGATCTATATTATACTTACACTTTATATCTTTTTAAGATAAGCGGAAGTGTTAATCTTATATAAGTTGATCACTTCTTAAAGATTACTACTCTAATAATAATGAATTTATTTTTAATTTTAATCTAAATAGCTCTCTATATAATATATTCTTAGTTATAATTTTAACTTAATTCTTTATAATATTTTTTTGGGCGTATATATTTTATATTAGTATTAAAACTTCAACTTATAGTTTATATTTATATATAATATTAATTCTCAGAATTTAGTAATCATTTCTATATAATCTTTATTATACTTAAGATTGCTTAATATTTATTTCTGAGATATCTTAAAGATGATACTTAATAATTATTAAGTTTTCTTTTATTTAAATTTCTTAAGATATTATTTCGTGCCGTTCTTATTTATTCTATAAATGGCGCATTAATTATTATAATAAGTAGTTTAGAATATACAGGCGTAAGATGATTTTATAAGCTTTTAATCGCGAATCTATTTGAGCGATTTAATAATCATTTCTAATATCAGTATTATAATATTAGCGCAGCTAGTATCTTATATATTATCTAGTTTTTCTGTTATCTATTCTTCTAATTTATCTGAGATAGCGTGTAATTATTACTTATTTAGATAATTATTAGCTTAATATTCAGATTTTCCGTAATAGAGATATAAATTCTTTTTCATCCTCTCTTCTTATTAGATTAAAGAGAGTTTATCTTAATTAAGTTTCTTTCTAAATCTTTTATAATTTATAGCGTTTAAATTTATTTCTCGCGGGTAATAAACTTATTTTATTTAATATTCGCTTTTCTGATATTTATAAGAAATAAAGATCTGAGAACATTCTTACTCTTTTTTTATTTATCTTTTATATAAATGATTATCTATTTTAATAGATATATTAATCAGACTTTCTAATTTATCTAATCTCTTAATTTAAGTTAGTTTATTCTTAACTAAATTTTTCAGTTCTAGATAATATTTTATTATAAGTGTTATGTTATCTTATTTAATTCTTAATATAATCTATTAAAACTTAAACACATACTCTATTACTGAGCCTATCTACTAAAGTTTTTGAACTTCTTATTCAGCGATTTATTCTTTATTTACTTCTTTATATATTCGTCTAATACACTTCTTAAAATAGAGATAATTAATAAAGATTCTTTTTATTTCTACTTTCTTATCTTTAATCATCTTTTCTAAGTAATTTATTAGATGCGATTTAAATTAATTAAAGACTTTATTTCGGAAATATATAACTATAAATATTATCTTAGTTTCAGTCGTTTCTAGCTTCTAAATATTAAACTAAATATATATATTAACTTAAGTTAAAAAGACTTGAATTTTCTTTCTATCTTTATAAAATGTGTTAGAAGTATTAGCTTTTAAGAAGGCGTAATCTATATTAGTAATCTCTTCTTAGAATTATTCTTATTTAGAGTATAATATATTTACTTTGATAAGACTTATTATAATAGAGTGACTGATATCTGATAATAGATAGTTAAAGTATTAAGAGTTATTAAGATTAATTATAATAAGATTTAAGTATTAGAAGTTTATAAATAAGAATTACTATTCTTATAAAAGTAGATTAAAGATAGATTGCAATTAATAATATAAGTTAATTATGAAAGAAAGAACTATAAATCTAAGAGATAAACATTTATTTATATAATTATTAGTTTATAATTTATATTACTTGCTTTTAGATACTCTTCTTAAGCATTCTTAAGTACTTACTTCTGAGTACTCTTCTCAAGCATTCTTAAGCACTTATCTTAGCATCTTAGTCTAAAGCGTCCTTATTAATTATAGTTAGTAAGATTCTTCTGAATAATCATAATCCGCGTTTTAATCTAGAAGTCAGTAAGATCAAATTTATAGATTACAAAATTCATACTATAACACTTTATTAATAAGATAATAAAGTAGAGAATATTATAGAGACTATTATAAAAGAGCTGAAGAATAATTATAAAGAGAAAAGATTTATTAATATAAATTAATAAGGATTTAATATATCTCTTATATCATTGAATGATCAAAATCTCAGATTGGGATTAGCATTCCCGCGTTGTAGCGTAGAAATTGGGTGCAGTCTTGACATCAAAAACATCAAAATCAGAAATATAAAAAGAGCTTAAATCGGTTATAGCAGACTAAGCTTATAAATTAATATACTAAAAATAGTATCATTAAAAAGCGCTAGCTGAACTCTATATAATAGTCTATTTAAATCTATTAATTGATTATTAATTAAGCTGAAAATTAATATTTAATCAAATTCTTAAGATATTCTTAATGCTTAATTGATTATATAGAGCTAATAATCGTAGCTGAGATTCTATAAATAGTATTATTAGAAAGCTAATTCTTTAAGCTATATAATAGCTTATTTATATTTAGACTAACTCTATTTTAAAGTGGGTGCACTTCAAATTTTAATTAGAAAAAATAATATTTTAATTTAGAAAACAGAAATTATATTATTTTTTCTAACTAAAATTTGAAGTGCACCCACTTTAAAATAGAGCTAGTCTAAATGTGAATAAGCTATTATATAGCTTAAAGAATTAGCTTTCTAATAATACTATTTATAGAATCTCAGCTACGATTATTAGCTCTATATAATCAATTAAGCATTAAGAATATCTTAAGAATTTGATTAAATATT
>JAABUK010005075.1_pt1 | contig 20850 bp, 14 predicted proteins | sample 5559141 | NCBI WGS metagenome assembly JAABUK01 (sample SAMN10711869, study PRJNA513367) | rock metagenome | isolation source: Antarctica rocks | place: Antarctica: Victoria Land, Pudding Butte nord | collected 2016-01-03
TCTACTTATTATAATATATATCTAAGTTATATAAATAATATATATAGGCCTATAAAGTAATATATACTAAAAATTATATATATTAGCCTATTAGTAATAAAGATATAACTAATTCTATGATTTTACCTATTAAATCCATATATCTTAGTACTAATTTACCTACTATACTTATACTTATACTATTATAACTACCTATTAACTAATTAATATCTACTAATTATAATATATATCTAAATTATATTAATAATACATATAAACTTATAAAGTAAATTATTCTAAAAATTATATAAATTAGCTTATTACTAATAGAGATATAGCTAAATTAATTAGTTCTCCTACTAAAATCTATATATCTAACTATACTAAGACTTATAATTACTAGGTAGTAGAGGTGAAATACATAAAAATCTAGATTTTTATAGGTATTTTCTAGTATAATTATAATATATTAGTAATAAGACTTATTAATAGTAGTTTTAATATATTAAGTAGTAATTATATTTATTATAATATGATATAACTATAATATATATGATATACTACTTACTACTAAGGTATAAGGCTAATTTTAATTAGGAAACTAGGTAACCCGTAGTATTTATTACTTCCTCATGTTATAATCTCTATTCTAAGCGTTTGATCTCTCTTAGGTAAAGTAGGAGCCGCTTGGACAAGGGAACCTTGATAAAGGTACCTACCCACTCGGACTTTCCTTTGCGCTGCATGATTTAGCCCCCTGCAGATAGATTCTATCCACCGTAATACGTGGGACGCCTAGACTAGGAGTAGAACCGCCAGCTCGGTCTTACGTCTGATTGAACGAGCATACAGGGCCTTTCTGATTACATTGACGGTACGTTAGATAAGGGAGCTCGTCTGTGAGTTTCGCGTTTGCCTGCATCTGCCTACATTTGCTTATGATCGCGAATGCGTCGAAGTGGCGATTAGCCGCGCTTGGTACCCAAACAATCTAGACCGACAATATACAATCCCTTCGTAAGCACGTTGGCAAACCTATCGGGGCAGTACCTGAATCAGGGTTAATTGGCCATGCCGACCATCTCATTTGAATGGGTGCAAAGCCAAGATGATCACACTGCACGACGAGCCATAGTCTAACCACCGGTACTCGAAGAGTTCCTGCAGATCACAGCATTCGTCGCTAAGCATCCTTGCGTTTTCTATACCCTTTGCTCTTTCGTCCGTTCTGACGTGTGATGCTAATTGTAGCTCTCAACTTGCTGCGGACGATGTCTTGCATTTGCGCTTCATGAATCACGTTTGGCGCGGAACTAAGAGAACGTCGACCGCTCTCCATACTTCTCGGGGTTTAATACGCCGTAGGTGACACTGTCGTCGATTGCACCGTCTATTTCGTACTTTGGCATGTGCCCATCGCAAATCGTTGATTGAAACTACTCAATGCCCTGAACTGAGGCAAAGGATGCGCCTCCAGCCGAACCATAACTCACTATAAGATGGTCTACTTCCCCAGATATTTTCTTCAAGTGCTAACCTCGCTTACCCATCCAATTTGTGCCTGGCGATACCTTAGGAGCTGCGACCATGTTTACTTCTTCACTCCTCGCTATGCTCGTAACAGCATTGGCATGGTCATTGTTCAGAATTGCAAACGCTATCAACGAACCAGACTCCATGGATCTGTTCTATTACCCTCCCGAGCTACTAGCCGCTCGGAGTGACATGCTTGCGTATCATGAACAAGACGTTATAAATCTCAACTGGCAAACCTCTGTGGGAAATACAAATTTGGAGTACCTTTGCTGCACGCCCACACTTTGCACAAGTATGTTGTTTGTATACCCACAGATCTGCCTCACTAACTATGAGTAAGTTCTGTTTGCCTTGAACAACGTTACCGGCATCAACAATGGCTATTGGGTGCTCAACTTCACCCTTTCATATGGAACCGGAGACAATTACTACATGCGGATCGACCAACCACTTAGAGGTGACTTCATTGGCTTTGAAAGCGAACATTTCACGGTCTCGGACTTCGCTGGGCAATCTACGCTTTGGGGGGCCTCTGGTAGCCAACCTTTGGCTCCTACGGGCGAGCAATCCACGAACGGCTCTTTCCTCAGTCCACCTCTGTCTCTAAGCTCCGATGGGGACGCGTCCCAAATCCCTGATCGATGCCTGTCACTGGACAGTGTGTATAATGGAGATTGCTGGTCGGCTCTGGGACTATCCGAGTGGGTGCCTGCATGGGTAACAGCGAATATCCCCTGCGCAGCCAAAGCCTCTTGTCAGACCACGAATACAACCGTACCACCCTGGACTAGCAGTTTCCTTGCAAGATCTGGCTGGGGTCCACAGCGTGGCTGTTGGCATGTAGGATTTGACGCCTGTGAACCTTCTTCTTACACACCGCCAGTGCCGCCAGCAGGCATAAGCCGCCCAGAACGACTGCTATTCTCTAGATATGCCTATGTCTCTTACACCATATATTGTAAGCAAATACCGCCGATGTTACCCAGGCTACGCTAAGATGAAGATCAGCTATCTGGGAGTTCTTCACCTCTTGGGGGACGGCAATGGACAATGCAATCATACGAGCTGCGGATGACATAAGTCATATCACAGCCGTGGTTGATTCCACCACGAACGCGAAGCACAACTGGGCCAAGGACGTCATCGTGACCGCACTTGGCGTTGTCGTGGCTGCAATACCTGGTGTAGGGCCCGAGGCGTCGCTGGCGCTCACCTTGGTGGTCAAAGCCGGAATGGCCGCTGCTGGCCAGGCTCCAGCAGCCGTCAGCTACCTATGGTCAAGGGGTTCTCAAAGTCCTGCGGATACACAAGAGATTCAGAACGGCCAACTACAGGCACTTCTCGATGGACCCACGGGTACGAGCGTGAGGTCGATCCTTGATAGAAATATCAACACTACCCTTGCGATCCTGCAGGGTGTAGAGATGGACAACACGCCAGATGACTTTTCGAACTTTGTCAATTTCACCAGCCAAGGACGCTATTCCGACAGCGGCAATAAAATCACGGTAGATGCTGATAGTGACGCTGCATATAGCACCTTAACCTCAACGTTCAACACTTACTTGATATCGACGAGCCTAGCCCAGAATGGTTTTTACGCAGTGCTGCTACCAGGCTTGGATCCTGTTGCAGTCTATAGCGACCCAGCCAGTAATTGTCCCACATGGGCAGGCTCATCTTGCAACTCGAAATCGAAAGATGTAGGTTGCGGCGGACAGCTTGACGAATACGGCTTGTGCGGGAACATGTGGTATAGCGCAACACACAACAGTTCATATCTCTTGTTGAAAGATGGCAAGACTAACATCAAGCAATCCGCTCAAATCCTCAAAAACATGAACACCAGTGGCTATGCGACCGGCAATTCCCTCTTCGAAGGTGCCGCAATCTGCGAGCTGCAGAACGTGTTTCCCAATACATCCTCTCCCTCTTACACAGCCAGCGGCGTGAATGGGTTGGCAGGCTTTTACTTCGCCCAGGGGGGCTTTCCGGCTGCTGAACCATATGCCAGCCCTGTCAATTCCACTACGAACTTTCTCGCAATTGGCCAGAAGGGTTTTGCTAAGCTAAGTCAGGAGGACACGTTGGCGTCCAGTTGGATTCATCCGAGCGACACGCTCTTTAGCTCTCGACCTGGGGGCCTTTTGAGTACGGACTGCATGGCACAGCTGAATGTGTCCGTCGCCAACAGTTGGGGGGGAAAGAAGGTAGACTCGTGGACCCAGAATAGGCCCAAGTAGCCATTAGCGACATAATTGACGGTCACGGGACCTATGATGAGCTGGCGAGCGAGGCAATCCTTCTCATTTTTTCGTTCCTGCAAAGTTTTACATTATTCTCCTCTTCGAAGTTTCTTCACAGTGGGATATGAGATGTCCGTTAGCGGGTGATGGGCTAAAGGCATAGATTGGACCGTATTCAGATAGGGTATTGAGGACTCTTGGGATTCCTTGGCACCAAACACGTGGATTTCTCCCCTTGTTTCTATATGTCAATCTGCGTAGTAATTCACTACTCTTGTATCATCTTGCCCCAGACGCGACTAGGAATCCTATCTCTTCCTAATTGCAGGTAGCGCTACAAAGTACATCCCCAGCTCCATAGCAGGTGGGGCGAATCACTCGAGACGTGCCAGCTGGATAGAGTGAAATGGGTACTGTAGTAGCTGAGCTGGCTGTAACAAGCTGATTTCGCATAGATGGATAGCCAATACCTGTATCAGGGATTCTAGATGGGCCCATTTTCTATCGTTCCTTGGCGGCGTCTTGTCTGGAGAGTAGCTAGAACGTTGGTATCAGGCTGCTTGATCGGGCTTCCTCTCATTGCATCTGTCATTTCAATGAAGTGCTCGGCGCGGAGAAAAATCGATTCTTCAATCGCTTCATCAATTGCGCGCGTTTGCATGGGTGATTCAACGCAGTGTTAACAGAAGAACAGAAAAAAGTCCGAAGGCCTACAATATTGTAGGCCGTGATATTGTCTCAGCAGGCATTCTGTAGCTGACATGCTAGGCATGCTATACATGACACGCCATCCGCGTCGAGATAGATACAGCTTGACGATATTGAGAGCACAGTGGTAGAGTCGTGGTCCTTTAATGCCCTTTAGGTCTTGCAGGCTCGAGATGTAGGTGTCTCTCACTACTCCGCAACTCGCACAACAACTTTGCCTTTAGCGTGTCCAGTCTTCAGCTTTTCATAAGCTCTAATTGGACCTTTGTCCTCCATCCCAAACACCTCATCAGTGATCGCTTTCACCTTTCCCTCTTGCATCCAACGTACAATCTGCATGGCCTGGTCGTAGTTGTTGGCCACTCCCAAGAATTCAAATTTCGTCTTCCCTCCACCAAGAAATCTGGGCCACATCATGCGACTCGTCAATGAGCGAATATCACTCAGCCCGAACCCTGCAGCGACTTGCACCCACTTGGCATCCTCTTTCAAAAATTGGTGTGCTTGCCAAAACAACTCGACAGGCTTTCCCACGTTGTCCACAACGAGGTCAAACTTTCCAAGCCGTGTCAACTCCGCCACCAAGTCCTGCTTCTTATAATCGATCACCTCATCTGCACCAAGCTTTTTGCACAGCTCGACATTTGGTGTAGAACAGCTAGTAACAACGGAGCAGCCTTTAGTCTTGGCGATTTGAATACCAAAGGTGCCCGTACCACCGCTGCCACCATTGATGAAAATGCGCTGTCCAGATTTGACGTTGGGGACAATACATTGGTAGGCTGTTAGCCCTGCAGTACCGACACAAGCTGCATCATCTGGGGATACGCCGTCCGGAATTGGTACGCAACCTGATCTTGTGGCTACAATGTATTCGGCTAGACCACCAAACTTAAAAGGCGGTTTTAGCCTGCCAAATACTAGCTGACCCGGCTTTAGGTCCTGAGTGGAGACCTTTCCTGAATTGGGACCGGTGGCAACGACGCGGCCGGCGTAGTCTTGACCAGGGGATGCCGGCTTCCCAATAAGAAGACGACCAAGAAGAGGGTTTTCGGAAAGTTTGTAGTCGACGGGATTGAGCGTGGCTGTGATCACTTGCACGAGGATGCAATCTGCTGGTAGCGAGGTGGCATTTGAGGGTAAAGCTGCGGAAGAGTTGAGCTTCAGGTTCCTCTCGAGACCACCGGCAGTTTGGGAATACTGCCAGGCCTTCATTGTTTTTGGAATGGAGGAAGTCATTGTGTACGGGTAAACGGTGTAACCGTTATGTGTGAATGATGGAGCATGAGTCGAAATAGTATGTTGTAGTGGTCAAGGAGAAAGAGCAACAATTTGGAAGCGCGCCAAGGCTCTGATGATGACGTATGGAGTCAGTCACGTGCGATGGGCAATTATGCAATTTGTGCATTTCTTTCATGCGAGGCCTGATATCTGCGGCTTCCATCTTCACTCGCTGATCTTCCATCACATCATACCTTCCCCCTATCGCAATGTAACTGATGATTGCTAGTTGAGCCTTTGCAACCCTTATGAGAAGGGTTTTGCGGCCTCGTGGTATTCTCCCTCCTCCACCCGAAGGCTGGGCCGATGCAGCCAACCTGGGTGGCGCTCTCTGATAGCACAGAGAATACCATGATCAACGAGGGGATACTAGCATGCATTCCAATGCTGAGCCCTTCAGCTATAGAGCGGACCGGTCCGAGTCCAGACATGACCTGCAGATGCTTTTCGTGGAGCACTTCCCGCTTTACCACCTACTGGCGAAGCTTCAAACGCAATATGTAGGTCCTAAGCTGGCAGCGAGCCATGGTACACTCGGACAGCGCACGGCAGGCGATGTTGGTAAGACCAATTCTGGGTCGGGCGTGGCTGCTATCGAGTCGAGAAGCTTGTCAGCCGAATTATCGAATTTGCATTGGCGAAGTCCTTCAGACGGGTAGACTTCTCCCGCGATTGTTGTGATGTCTGCGAAGAGCAACGGTCGGGAGCACAAAGGCGGTGGAACACAATGCACGGCGTGAGTTCGGGCACAAGGTCAACACCATGATTATGGAAAGGGCATGAGCCAAGTGATGCGGCAATAGCAACCCAAGGCCATCGCCAGCTTCCGACTTTGTCCTCTTTATGGACCCCAAAGCCTATCTCTCTGTCCTGCAAGCTCAAAGGTAGCAGAAAGCTCACAGTCCCCCGCAAAGTCACGAATTAAACTCGCTACGGCACAAAGATTCATGGAACGAATTCGACGAAACCATTGTCTACGGGCAGCAGTCGGGCAACATCTGCAATATAGCACTCTGTCCGAGGATATATGGAGAGGAATTTCAAGGCAGGCAGACCACACGGTTTAACTATCGAGAAGTGGTGGGCTTCCGACTATTCGACACGCAAGTCCAAAACTTGTTTCGGATCTCAGAAGGTCAGGAACTTCATATTACCCGGCATGCAAGCTGAGAAAGGTGCGACAAGAGCTTGCTGGAAGCGGCACAGTCTGCTAAGAAAGCGAGATGATCGTGGTGAGGACTAGCGAGAATTGGGCTGTTCCTGGTGTGAGCCGCTTCCCCGGGAGCGGAGAAACAGCTCTGATCTGCATAATGCATTATGCAGCTACACTTCGTCTTTAGCCGCCCCAGCCATTTTCTCCAGTATCGCAAGGAACGGGCCTCTTTTCGGTTCATTCGTTTACACACGTGGTGTAGGGGCTATGGTTTTCAATGACAAAATCCTAGAGGTTCCCCCACTTTAATCGAAGAAAGTCCGAAGGGCACCCGCATTCCCTTTATATCGACACAGAACAATTCACTAAGAAGCTTCCCGAGGAACAAGAGACAGTATCGTAGTACACAAAGGCCCAATCAAGCCCAACATGGTCGCCTCACTATCTGCCGCGGTAATCGCGACAAACGGTATCCTGGCTGTGCTTGCGATAGGTGCCGTCGCTTTGCGCATCTCTATCCGCAAGCAAAAGACCGTGATCCTACAAGCGGATGACTACCTTATAATTGGAGCGCTGGTACCGCACATGTGCACCCATGATCAGTGATTCACTGAGCTGATAAGTTGCACAGTTCTTTTCCGTTGCACTAGCCGTCACCAACATTGTCGGTGCAGCCATTGGTGGATTTGGGGAGCCGTTCGAGTCATTGAGCGATGAGAAGATCACCACTTTTCTCAAGGTGAGAATGAATTAATCCGATCTTGACTTTGTCCGTCTGACCAGCCTCAGATCCTGTTCGTCCTCCAATTTTGGTACATAATAGCCGTGGGCCTCGTCAAGCTCTCGGTGCTATGTTTCTACGGGAAACTCTTCTCGGCTCGCCGGTTCCCAAATGTCATCATCATCATGCTTGCCATCGTCTTGGCCTGGGAGATATCCTTTCTTTTCGCAACCTTCTTCCAAGTGTGGCCGATATCCTGCAATTGGATCAACTGTAAGCCCACGACAAACTATCCGGTCATGTATCTCTGCTCAAGCGTGACCGACATCCTGCTTGACATTACTATCCTCTGCCTCCCAGCTCAATTTGTAAAGAAGCTACAAATCAACGCAGCACAAAAAGTAGCGGTGACCACCATTTTCGGGCTTGGAATATTGTAAGCGGTATCAGCCGAGTATTCAGAAACCATGCTTACGTGAACCACTAGCTGCACCATTGCCTCGCTCGCTCGTCTAGTGTACACTGTTCAGCAAGTACAAGCCACCATTATAGAGGACTTTGCATCCAACTTTGGAAGTGAGTTCCTTCAATCTAACCATCTTCGTCTCCAACTCGACGCGCTGACCTTTCCATAGCCTCTGTGGTGAACATGATTATGTGGTCTGGCATAGAAGCTTGCGCGTCAGTCATCTGCGCCTGCCTACCTTGCTACGCACCCCTCATGAGAGCAAGTCCACGCTTCATATCCATGATCAATAGTTTCCGCTCCAGATCATCGCGTCGTACCAGCTCGTACCAATCACGCTCCAAGTCGCCAGGCAAGGTGCTGCAGAGGGCAACATCATCGATGGAGCAAATGAATCCAGTTGCTACATGCACTGAGACGGTCATCAAGGGCCGAGAAAAAGGACATAGAACGCAATCGGACTTGGAGATGGGACAGATAGGAGTTGAGAGAGAGATTGGAGTAGAGAGTTTCCAGAACCCAGGCCATGCAGTTTTTGGTCGAGTGAAGAGTCCTTGATGAGATACTTGCAAAGCTATGGACTAAAAATGTAGCGGAGTCATAATAGGGTTATCTCATTCCCAGCCATCGAGATGAATTGGTATCTCGTTATCATGTACACCTACTCGTTGCTGTCTTATGAAAGTCGACAGCTAGCAATCCGCAGTGACGGGTTCTGATCAGAAGACACCGAGCTGCATATATCCTCGAAAGCCCGAGCGCAGCTGTGTCCGCGTCTACCGATGAAGTCCCGCCGTGCGAAGGAAACCAACGCTCAGTGAAGAAGCTCTAGTGTCGATGGCAACCTGCTTTCGTCTTTGCCGCTCAAGCTTGCATGTAAGTAGTCGCTCACCAAGTGCTGACTCGCGCTAGTGCGCTAGTGCTGCGTGCATGAGGTACTGCCTTTTTGCTGAATCACAAAGCTCAGGTGCATGAGAAGAAAAAAAGAACATCCAACAAATGTGTCAGGGTAGGAATTCTTATGTCGTGATAATCCCTGGGCAATAGCCAGCTATCAGCAATTGAGCATACACTCCTATCATGCAGTTAAAAGACCTAGCATGTTTCTCTTGCGCGATTCCTGCTAATATCTTCTGCCTTGCGACATTTGTCTTCTCTCTCGCGTCCTCGAATGCAGTCGTACACCAGCCTGACATCAAGGGTACTTCCGTCATGCCATACACTCCTTCCTCCACCAACCAATACCAACTAGCCAGAACAACAGACGCCGTCCACGAACGTATGTGTATATACACAACGATCGAATGGCGCATGCACCTCCACAACGCCTCCATCGGCGGCTGGCCTCATCTTCTCCATGAGCATCGTGCACTGGACAACTTCACTGCAAAATAGATCATCCATTATCTCCAAGGTAAGCAAAACGTCGCCTTGAAGGGCACTGGTAGGGTAAGCAAACATCGTCAAGAAGATCGGAATTGTAGGAGAGCGGTATATCTGAGCACAGAGCGCCTGTAGGTTTGGCTTAATGGGACTGGATGACTATTGACCGATCAGCAATTGGCGATCTTTGAATCGGAGGAAGTGCTAACGAGCAGCTCTTCGACAATGCCGTTGTAACAAAAGCAGAAACCAGGAATCGCTCCTTCTTGCACATTGCAGATGATGAGAATCATTTTCCCAATAGAGTGCTAGGTATCATCAACAGCATCAGATCAGCAGAGTTGATACCACATGGACAGCTTGCGCTCCTGTAGCGGCTCGAGTTACTGCCGGAGGAAGCGTCGTTTTGAAGTCTGCCAGAGAAACAGAGAAAAGTCAGGTAATTTCCGAAATTTGCAAGCAAGAGATTATCCGTCGTTCACAGCAGACATGTGGTATAGACCCATAACATCGGTTTATGCCATGCGTACTATTCATCATAGCCTCCGCTTCTTGCTTGTTTGCTCCCAGGCGGGTCGAGATTGATTTGCGTCCGTATTGGGCAGCCCGGCCACCTCGAAAACAGAGAAGTGCCGAGAGCCTCCACCTACAAAGCTCAAAAATGCCATTTTGCAATCTCGTGTCGAGGGTGGTTGGCGGCTATCAAAAACCTTCGCTTCATGACTCTAAAGTCGAAAGGGTAATTCATAGCACCAGCGGCTGCAAATTACCGAGGACTCTGCACCTATTGATAGAGAGCGAATGAGAATCAAAATAAATTGGCAGCAAAGAGACCGATCAACGATTTCAAGCTACAACGGGAGAATGATGGATGCTGAGCAGCAGAGCATTGCCCGTCACCCGTCGCCCTGAAAATGTAGATCCATGTGGATACAGCCACCTAGCACCTACCGCCAGTGAAATCTCGAAAGCATGGTATTCCAGCCAATATCAGCAAGAAGATCGGGGATAGTGTATACGCGAAGACAGGAAAGGGGTGCAGTACCGCCAAAAGTACCGTAAACCCGACACAGGGTCCGAACTATCGGGTTTGCATCGAGCAAGCCCCGAATGCTGTCTCTTTGATGTGGTATTGCCATCCGGACACGGTCGCCAGATACCAACCTGGGGGTTTTCTCCACGACATGCTCTGCATTCTGCAGCTTGTCCCATGATGTTTCGTATGGAGACGGCTGACTCTCTGTTTGTCACCCAATACTCAGACTCATAGCGAGAGTACATATGGCAGCATGCATTCATAACACGGTCTAAGAGCATTTAGCAAGGTCCAATGCGCTTGAGAAAAAGCTACTGCTTACCAGTCGCGAGCCCCAAAAATCTTTGCTACGCCACAGTTCCAAAAGTCTCAATGTGAGATCGTCATCAATGCATTTCAACTTTTAGCCGTTGTTCGGCTTCCAGATATCCGGATATTCAATACGTAAACTCAAGGCAGAGTAGTACGTTAGCGACCTCATACAGTGTTTCCTAACGCATATCTTGTTATTCCTACCCAAATTTGAGAATACTTGATACAGATCTTGGTTCCGGATACGTGCCCGTGCAGCGTCGATGGGCCATGTTAGCCCAACTAAAGACGTTGCCAAGCCCATTGCTGTCACAAACCAGAGGACCATCCGTGAAATAAGCCTTCAATCTGTACGACTATGCTGTCCCGATTGCGATAAGTCAGCGACGAAAGGGGAATACAAGTCGTTTATGCGGGTGCTCTTGATCTCCCGCTCTTAGTGAATTTCATACCGACTGATTTCTCATTTCTCAATTCCTGGAGGCAGTCTTCCCGCGATGTTGTACTTGTATTTGAGCGACTTACCGAGCATCGTCCCCTCAAAAATTACATGAATACTGCAACTTCGCTCGTATCCCTGCATGTCGAGGTTCGAATTCATACTTGGCACAGAACCTCAGCGAGCAAGAGTGTTTCGAACTCTTGTACGGCCTTGATCGCCCCATTGATATTGGGAGATTTCGTCTTCTTGGACCAAGACCGAAGCCTCTGTGGGGCAGGAATGTCGTGATTTAATCAAATATACTCTTTATAGAGCTCACTTGATATCTTGCGTGTGATTCCAAGCCATCAGTTTGACTTTGCTCGTCTTATGCTTTGTCAACTTGGTGCTTGGCCCAAGATACGAGATCAAGCCCTTCCACAACAGGAGTCTCGATGCATGGAGGGACGGGGCATGTAACCAGCCGGCTATAAAACTATGTTTCTTGAGCAGAGGTTCAGATTCCGCATGAATTCGGAAAAGTGTGTGGGACACTATCACCGACTTCTGTCTATCACGGTAGCCCCTCTAATCTTGATCTGATAGTTGAGTAGACGGGATAAAGCCGAAAGACAAGAGAAATATAGAGGTGGAAGGACTGGATAACTGTGCCGCACTGCCAAGGTTGGCTACACCGGATATAGCTAGCGCCAAGACAAGCGCCTGGCAAATTCCACCCTCTCCTTTCTACTCCTTGCTACTCACTACGACATTTATAGTCGAATTAAAGGCATACTTGTCTGTACAGTCTAATTGTTTGTGTCTAGATGTCAGAGTGTCCGTATCCGTCACTGCGTAACGAGATATGCCAATAGAGTGTCATACACCCGCGAGAGTCGTGTGACTCCTACAACCCCCTGGGTGCTGGCTTTCAAATGTCGCTCTCAGTATCTACTGGATGTCTTAGCAGCTGCAAGATCTGAGCTGCGACCAGACGTGCATCGCATGATCTGTAGGTCATGGAAAGCGCATGCTGGATTTATATCAAGAGCTCGTCCTGTCGTATGAAGTAATCAACTCGGATTTTCTTCATCTTTCTTCTGATAACGGCCTTCAAGCACTAGACGTTTCAGCATCAGCCCAAATTGGCAGACTCGGCTCAAGCTCTTGAGTTAACCCTACGATTCAACAACGGGATTCAGATGGATCAAGGTCCATAAGGCGTGGTGTCTATGTTGAAACTACTCACATTCGACCTTAGCGAGAAGAAACAATACCTGAGATATGGCAGGGAGCTCTTTCAGGCTTTTAGACAGCGCAGAGGTGTTATTGCCGAGTTAATTAGGATGATCCTGTTGAGCATGTGCTCTAATCGAATGGGAAGAAGTCAAAGTATCTTGATAGATATGTCGTAGTGTTCAACTCAATGATTTAGTGACGTTTGTTGACTAGATTGTGGTGGCTCACTATACATGTCTCGAACATTTTGCAAACATTACTGGCAGTAGGGATCTTCAGCAGGCCTGCCAGGAATAGAAGGTGCCAATGGTGAAGGACACCTGTATCATTTGCACCACTCAACTTGGCTTTATGGGGCAAGAAGCCTATCCTAAGCTCTAATTATCTGTACAAGTTTTCAAGACGATCAGCGGTCCCTTACTGACCAAGTTGGGGATGACGAGCACTGCTAATCGAATGGCCTTACATTTCTACTCATAAATCTGTAAGTCTGTTGTGAGAGAAGAAAGCTTGGCAAAGAAGAACTCTTCATCTGACATCAAGGCTCATCTCCCCAGTCAAATATCCACTGCATATCTAAAGGCTGCCAGGTACAAACGCTAGGCATACCACTTCAAGAACAAAGTGTCGTCGGTCCATGACTCATACGGATTACGAGGATCAGAATTCTCACGCTGACGGGTACCCCTCTGGGATTCCGGTCCATGGTGTTACCCTTAGCATCCAGGAAACCTTTCAGCGAATATGAAATTACGTGGGGATTCGACAAGATATACCTGAACTTTTCCATGGATCCGTTACTAGGATTTTCCCAGATGGCCAGAGCTTCGGCGAATAAAGGGTTAGCTGCAACAGCAAGATTTCCTAGATACATGGCATTGTCGGCCCTTTCCGAGCGGAACAGATGATGTCTTCCACGAAAAGTACCAGCGAAGACAAGCGAACCGAGTGTCGAATTGAACAGCAATCACCCAGGATCCTGTACGTTAACGAGTGTGCTATATCGAATCTTGTGTATGACATTCCGGCCCCAATCCTAGGCTACCATCATCATTTCTAAATGAGGGGTCGAGACTGTGCTACCTGACATGCACATAGTTATTTAAGGAATGTTTCAAGATATTCGCTTGGAGGCCTATACATGGAGACCATGGCGATGTTGTATCAAATGATCTGATGTCTAAATTAGCGCAGGTCCTTGCCCAAGTGTCCGAAGTAAAGGAAATGCGAGGACCACCAACCCTATCTATTCCTGCTGTCCCCACGTTAAACTCTATAATGATAGCCAGTCCCACACAGCTGACGGTCCCAACATGAAATGAAGGTCACATTCGCCATCCGGGCGCAAGAGGTGCACTGTACAGGAGACCAATCGATGGAACCAATTCCCTCCACACTGGGAACACAGCCTAGCTACGTCCGTGTGGCACCCCCTTCACGGATTGTTTCAAAGGTCACGAGCGAGCAACGAAACAGACTCAACGTAGATACGCTTTCTGATCTCAGCTATCATTAGTGGGCCAGTATATTTTGATCGACGAATCAGGGTTTATATGGTCATTTGTAGGGGGTCAAACATCAAAAGGACCGATATGTACTATTTTCCTCATCTGTGGACGCAAGTGCAATGACCGTACTGCGCCAGCTTTCGTGTCACCCATGAACACATAAGAGTGCCGCTCTCCCCAAATTATTTTGAGCTTCTCAACCACCAGATTTCCCACAAATCGGTCAGAATCCGGCTACTTATATATAACCGCGCTGTCAAAACCTCAAAGCTCAAGCCCATATCTAAGAGAGATGGCCTACGTCCATGAACTCGTAAGTAGGAACCCTCGGCCGTGCATGTGTGCCATAGTTGACTTATCCTCAAGCTACCGCTTACTTCGGAAACACACGATTACGGCATTCGCGGAGCTCAATATGAAGGTCAGCATGTACTATTCTGACGTATTCCAAAGTTCAGAGTGCTGATACGAAGCGGCCGACAAGGTGGGACTTACTATCCAACCACATCACGACCAAGTACTATCCTCGACCTCCTTGAACATTACCACCGCCGATACTACTGTCGCGAGCTCAATGGCTCATACACCTTGCGCTATGGCTTCAGCATCGCCGTGGACCTTCAGCCAGGACTCTGGTGCCTGGGATCGAGTGGATATCCCTACTGGGTGCGCGCCAAGCCGGATCAATTCTGATCAAGTAGCAGGGCTGTTCCGTGTTAATGTAGCAAGAGGCAGTGGTGGGAAAAAAAGCATGAGATATGGTGGTTGAATTGATGTACGATTTTATTGGGAGGATGCGGAAGTTGATAGCTGGAGTACTTACAAATTAATGGTGACCTTACAAAACAGTCTCTCACAAATGATTATCTTGTCATGGTCTTACTAGCGCCAAGCTCCCGAAACACTCGTGCTTGCTTGGTGAGGAAGAGGTCGATTTGCTAACATCCAGGCTTTGCAGACATTTTTCACTAACATAGCCCACGGCCAGGTACATCGACTGACTCGGTCCAAAACGACAGCTAGCTGTGGTATCCAGTAAGGCGAGGAGTCCTAAGCTGTGGTCACCTGAGACTGTCTCTGGATTAGTGAAACCCCGAAGGGGCTCTGACACTACCTACCATACCCAGATACACACACTTATGATTCATTCCTGTCTTGATGACGTTCATTGTGCAGATCTTACTCCGTGCCCGCGACAAGGGAAGCAACGAAATATCCTAAGATCATGGCGCGAACCATAGATCATGAGCAGGTGGAGTCTCTGGAATGGAGTAGCAACTGCAAAGACTCCCACGTTGACGTTGGACATTTCGACTCCAGATCTAAGGCTCAAGATATGCCTAGGTTTGCTTTCAACTCTAAGGCCAGATAAACCCAACGACTTGACCAAGCGCGACCTGGAAACATCGCGCGCCACCTGTTTCACCATTCGGGCAAATCGTCGCGCGTGCTAGCGGAACTCGCTTGGTGCTATGGTGAGCAACGTCAGCCCATTGACGCCTGGATTGCTTTGAGAGCGTACAAGAACGCTCACAGATCCGGGAGCGCATGAAATTGGAATGTAGTATCGCCGGAGCGACGAAAAGTGCGAGAAGTTGAAATATGGTCTTTTACATTGCAGAGAGGGGTCACAAGCATTGAAGTTGATGATGACCATAATGACACTTTAGGTAAAGCGCGAAAAAAGCCCGGAGTGACAGAGCAGGACATATTGAGTATCACACAAGCATTAGGATGGAATACAGGTAATGCGGAGGTGTAGAGACAGTCAGACTACATACTATGTTAGAAAAAGGCATATGAGTAGGCATTGCCAACAAGGATATGGCAACAGGAGTGGTAGGGGACATTTTCAATGCAGGTCATATTGATTGTCAAGTGATTAGAAGTAAATAATTTGCTTGAGGACCTGGCAGACGAACGTTCTCCCATTGTGGATTGTACGACACTGGGATGCACGAATGTCATGATATTTGGCGAGCTGACGAGCTTCCTACTCCCTCAAGGCTTCGTCTCCGACCACAAGGGGTCTACAAGTGTCGGTCATTCGGTATCGAAAACAGGATGCGCAACGTTGATCACGCAAAGCCATCAGTCGTGCATACGTAAAGAACTAGTAGCAGCTTGCGGCGAGGCGGAGCGGGCCGTCAATACCTCCGAGACGCCTTAGGGTAGCTCGGTAGTTGAGGTCTTGGCTTCCACTCTTGCGCTCCCCTTTCACACCTCTTTGATTGGGCTTCTTTCTCGATAACGCACTGCCGCTATGGAAGGTGTCACTTCAGACTCTTCAGACTGTTGTGCACACGGGCTGAGCCAGCTACACAGGACACAGATGAGCCACGATGCTTGGGCTTACCTCCTTCCGTCGCTCAACCCGGTCCAGGTTCCTTCGAGCGGTCTTCCTTTTTCTAGCTACTTTGTGCTTGATAGACTTATTTTCTCTGAGTTTTTCCCGACCCAAGCGGCGTTCAGACACAAAGGCTATCCCTGATGTGCGCAATCAGACCCTCTTCATCGCCAGTATCCATTGGAACAACGCGCGAATCCTACAAAGCAATTGGAACAAGGCAGTCCTCAACTTGGTGGACCACTTCGGCGTCCACAATGTCTATATTTCGATCTACGAGAGCGGAAGCTGGGATGAGTCCAAAGACGCTCTGAGGTTGCTGGAAGGTGCTCTGGATGGGCTGGACGTTAAACGAACTATTACGCTGGAAGAGAGCACCCACGCGGATGAAATGCAGAAACCCGTCACCACGGGATGGATACATACTCCCAGGGGCAAAAAAGAGCTGAGGCGAATACCATACCTTTCGAAACTACGTAACTTGTCACTACAGCCACTCAATGAGCTAGCCGCAGGAGGGATCAAGTTTGACAAGGTGCTCTTCCTAAACGATGTCGTTTTTGACGTATGTATCTTGCCTCTGGTCTCGACCAACACTCCTAACATGCCTTGTGCCAGACCGACGACGTTGCCAAACTTCTTGCCACCCGAGACGGCGAATATGCAGCTGCTTGCTCCCTCGACTTTGCTCAACCGCCTCACTACTATGATACGTTCGCATTAAGAGATAGCGAGGGGCATGAGGCGGTCTCATCTACATTCCCATACTTCAGATCTAAAGCATCCCGCAATGCGATGCTGTCCAATCAACCTGTGCCTGTGCAAAGCTGCTGGAACGGTATCGTCGCCTTCGACGCAGTACCCTTCTACGGCCCTGATCCGTTGGAATTTCGTGGCATATCCGACAATCTTGCGCTACAGCACGTTGAGGCTTCCGAGTGCTGCTTGATACATGCTGACAATCCCCTCACACCCACCCAAGGCGTTTGGCTCAACCCAGACGTGCGGGTCGGATACAGCCCAGAGGCTTACGCTGCGGTGCACTCAGAGTCCTTCTGGCCTGGAACCGTACAAAGGATATCAGGGGTTTGGGCGAATCGGGTTCGGCGCTGGTTTTCCACACCAACGCTCAAGGTTTCGACGATCAACAGCAGACTTAAGAAATGGGCAAATGGCAACCCAGACATCTCGGAGCCTGGAATATACTGCCTGATCAATGAGATGCAAGTGCTCATCGAAAATGGGTGGGCACACGTCTGAAATAACAACCGGGTATCATGTCTATGTTGTAACGTCTAAAGTCTAAGGGTTTCCCTCCCAGTCAACGAGTCCCCATCGCCGTCACATCGTCACATCCTCTATGTCTCTCTGCTCACCACGTTTCCTGCGTCAACGTTGTGCCCGAGGCGTTAGTGCTTAGCGCCGCCGAAAGCCCATCGAACCCGGGAGTGAGCTCGTTGATGTTCGAGTTTGTGGCCCAGACAAAGACGCCCATTGCAGATTTGTCCCCTGCGCATTGATCAGCATGCCGTCCTACAAAAATTTGGGGAGGCTTTGTCACTAACCTATGATTGCCCATCCTGGGTAGCGGGTCAGCGTACAATGCGTCTCAACGCCTTTGGCCGCGTCGTAGATCTTGCGATACGTGCTATCGTCGGTCTTGACCCGCGGATTGTATCTACCGCCGTTGGGCAATTCACTAGGAGTAAACCGATCCAACATCATGACCGTGAGGACGCACGACCCTTTAGAGTATCAGCTTCCACTCGAAAAGGTTTGTGCGCTAGTGGCTTCGCAACATACCGACGATGTACTTCCTCGGCGTTCTTTGTGGATCAAGATCAGGCCTAGTCGCAGAGGCTCCTCGGCCAACGAACTCAAATTCTTTGTCTGGTCGGTTCCACACTTCTTTGAGATAAAGCCGGTGCAAGGCTGAAAAGCAGTCGTTGATGTCCCAATCACTGGCGCTCCAGCTTGGAAACCTTGATGAGCTTGCGCAGTTGCCATTACCATCGGCGGTGAGATTCGTTGGCAGTGCAAGACTGGGCAGAGAGAGGGACATCGCAGGAGCAGAGGTTAGCAGCGTGAAAAGGGCTAACAACAAAGGCACCATATGTAGTATAATCATCATGGATGATGAAAGGATTTCGAAGAGGTGGAGCTCTTTCGATTGAAATTTTGGAAAGGAAAGCAGGGTGACCAAGAATGTCCGAGTCGAATATTCATGCGGGCCACCGGGTCAATTTGTACCTGTGAAGGGACCTCTACGCTTCATCCTGGTCTTATCTCCTAGGATCTTCCTGGGTGGAGAGCGTCCATCGACACTCCCACGTACACGAAACATCCCACTGAAATCCTCCGGTCCATCACCTTGGCTGAAAATATAGTTCTAAGCTGTCAGAAATAGTGCCAGCCCACCTTTATCTCCCGAAGCGCAGATCAACTCGTGCGCATCCGTCGAATCTGTCGTCGCAACTCGCGCCTACACTTATCAAAAGACTCATATTGATAGGTAACCGCAACTCAGACCCGCACCATACAGTAATCAGAGAGAAATCGCGATTAGTCTTTAATCATGATGAGTTTTTGTTGAGAAAGCTTAGCTGCACGCCCTTGGGAGATAGCTCTGGAACTTTGTGTTGAAGAGAAGAGAAACCAGCAAGCAATGTACGCTTTGCAACCAGTTATATTGGCGCTGAGGACGCTTTCAATTGGCTCTCTTTGGGTGTTAGCCGCAAAAGATATTGTTGATTGATATGCAGGGTGAGCCTGCATTAACATAATTCAGGTAGTGCCCGACCAGATAAGTTGGCCCAAGCGTTTGGCAAAACACAGGTCGCATGCTTTCTTTGGACCTCTGCGCTTGGCTCGTTCTCATAAGAGAATTGTAGCACACAAAATCATCCGGTGGAGCGTAAGCCGGACCTATACAAGTACGCGGTACTTGTACATCTTATAGAAACTGTTCTCTCGTCATACACAAATTGCGCCTCAAAGTGCCGTGTACCCCCATGGCTTGTCATGAGCAAAGGTCGACCAACCATATCTCATTGACGGGTGCGATATGATCCGGGACTAGATAGCATTTGTTCAAGGCTTGCAGGGTAGGCTCGATTCTTCGTTTGTCCAAGCTTTCAGCAGCCGCCAAGCACAGAGATTACACGTCTCAATCTATCGCATCACGTTCCTTGCGGGAGAGACCGTTGAAATCTGACGCTACCATCCTGTTCGCCTCCATCATCGACTCGATTGAGCATGGTACGCCACAGTCAGTACCATGAATCAGGAGTTCTGGACATGCCCAAAAAACCCCCGATGGGACGACCGCCTGACTATTGGGTGGTACTCTCGGGTACAAATAATCATCGAACAAAACAAGTCCTCTGGCGCTGGCGGCCCTCTCAGATGCATGGGAAAAAAATCGAACACAACAAGTCCGCTAGCGGCGGCGGCCCTCTCAGATAACAGAATAAGACATCGAACATAATAAACCCCCTAATGGCAGCGGCCCTCTAATGTACCAGAAAAAAATCGAACATAACAAGGCTTCCGCCTGTCCCGATCCCATACCTCAGAAATAGACGCGCACCCTAACCATGTGTAGTACTGGTGCCATGCCCGTGGAATCGTTGCCGTTCCCAGGCAAAGACTTGCCAGCTGTTCGATATTTTCCTCGGTCTTGTCATGTACATCAGGCACCCACGGCTCGGTCCCAAGATTGTTCGACAGCCAGAGAGCATGGGCAGAGCTCCACCGTAATGAGTCAGAATGAATGTGACCCGCGAATGTCTGCGGCCCAAAGCGGCTCGAGGATGGTATTTACTCGATCAACGCCACTGGATTCACAAATAACGAAAATTGCGTATGCGCGGAAGTCACTCGTGGCGCGCTCGATCTCATCAACGCTTCTCGAGGTTTGTTGATCGGCAGCGCCGGAAGTCGCCTGAATCGCAATGGATGTTGGCGGACTAGGGCAGCTGTATATTATTGCAATATTGAGGGCATCGAGATCATTCGGGATGTTGCTCGGCGTTTGTACTGCAACTCTGGCTTGTCAATTTAGAAGAGGGTCGATGCCGGGCTCTAAGTGAAAGTTTTCCGGGATCACGCAGAAAGTTGGCAGCTTTCGAGACCGTATAGGAGAGAGATTGGTTGTAAGCTGATCGAATTTAGAATCACCTCGAAAGATGTATTCTGCTCTTTTGATTTTAAGTCTTCACACCTTTTTGGATCTGTAGCCGCCATGACCAAGATTCGTGTCTACCAATCTTGAATGTCTTCACTTCACATCGGCATTCCCAAACTCAAATCTCATTGTGGAACCATCATTCAACACCGCACGCTCAACTCAAACAAGGCAACTACGACCGTAAAGGGTGTGCCTTTCCACCACCATTCCCAATTTATCAAACCCTCCTCGCAACAACCATAGCACCCAATCCCTCGCAAACTCAGCTATGAGATCCCACCTCACTTCCGCCACGCAGCGTGCAAAAGACATCGCCTTCCGCACC
>JAABUK010005079.1_pt1 | contig 20841 bp, 30 predicted proteins | sample 5559141 | NCBI WGS metagenome assembly JAABUK01 (sample SAMN10711869, study PRJNA513367) | rock metagenome | isolation source: Antarctica rocks | place: Antarctica: Victoria Land, Pudding Butte nord | collected 2016-01-03
TTGCCATGCAGGAAACCTGGCTTATTGCTGTTCTCAGCATACAGACACTGCTATTTTGCTCAGTCTTGGTGTTCCGGAAGAACATTTCATATTTGACAGGCGTCTTTGTTGTTGCCAGTAAGTGGTGAGGCCATGTTCTCCAAGACGACCTGCGTGACCTTGCTGACTGGCTATCCTGCCTGCAGTGCTGCTGGTCTACACATCAGAAAGGCTGAACAGAGTACTGGGCCAACACTGGCAGAGCTTTGCTGGGCAACCATACTTTGATAAGAATGGAATCTTTATCAGCGCAGTTTTGTCAGCCCCATTAGTACTGGACATGCTTGTGATCTTGGTAGGTTATATTTCAATTTCGAAGCTTAATTTGCACAAGCATGCAACTCATGGTTGCTTGCTTGCTCGCTGACATCTATATGGGGTGGTGACAATGACAGAGTCTGAGGTGTGCTGGCGCACAGGTCTGCTATCTGCTCAGTCTGAGCAGGATGCTGGTAGCAATGAAACGGCAGGAGCTTCGGCACAAAGCCAGGCAGAGAGCAAATCAGCAACCAGTACAAGAAACTAAGAAGACCTCTTGAGCATCTACAGTACCAGCCATGCTGTGTATCAAGAGCTTGTCTGTGCTGCAAGTCTACACCAGATGCAAAGCACTTGCATGGCATTAGTCCTCATGCAGTAATAGAACTTCCAAGCAATGCGATGTGAACCCTTGATGGGACTGTGCTGGAAAGCCACATAAACAATTTGTACGTCGCAAGGGCCTCCCTGCTGGCATGGCTGGCACCAGAGCTAGATCAAGATAATTGACATTGGGACTGTTGTTACAGCTCTTGCCTCATTCATTATGTGAATCTGGTGGGCTACGGAAACTACGCTATGCAGAGGCTGCAGCTAGTTGATGAACTCTACTCACAAAGTCTGTCTTTTCCAGACAATCCCTGGTATCAACCCCTCGGTCCTTCAGCAGCTGCTTCAGATCTTTAACTTTCATGTGACTGTAATTTGTCTTGGGATCTAGCTTGACCACTGCAGCCATAAAGAGGACGTGAGCAAGACGTCACCTACAGTGCTGCGCACAAGTCAATTGACTTGCAAGCTCAAATTGCATTGCAGAACATGCATTTCTGTGTTGGCAACAGAAAAAAATCATGCACAACAGGCAGCCATATGATGGTGGCAGCAGTAAGAGAAAGTAGGAGATCTAAGCAGATGGACTTACTGGAACTGCATTTTCGACCATCTGAAAACTTTTCAAGGAAGCTGGTTATGGGACCTGACTTGAACTCGCCTTCATATCGTTGTACACTTGACTCATCACCATTGCAAATGGCTAACAACGCCGGATAACTGCAGCACAGCCCACAGACAAATCTCACTGAAAATGTATAGACCTCAAGAGTGTTTTATGGGTGCAAGCAGTGTGTCTGCTGACACTATGCCCCACAATCATGCATGGTTGATGAAATGCACACAAACAGTCACAGTGCATACATCACCAATAGCACTGCACATTACTGCTGTGCCCACTCATGTTTGCCACAGTTATCTGCTTGGCCAACCTGATGCAGTGCAAGTATCCTACCGACTGCATGCGCGTCACAATCAGCGCAAGAAGTGCCCAGAAAAAACAACTTTGTGTGCTCCTGTGCCCTCACCTGTCTACTTTGAATCGATCAGAAAGCTCCTTGTTGGACCCCCTTGCCTCGCCAAAAGCAATCTTGCCAGCATACTGCCCAGACAAGCTCTTGTACAATGCTGCTGTGTCACTCTTGGCAGTCAACAGCAACACACACAGGCTCCATGATGCTGATTCCTTGCCGGATTTGCTGCTGCTGCTGCTGCACCGTTGCAAGAAGTCTGACAGCTGAGCTGGCTTGTTGACTGTGACCACCTTGTTGGGGATGAGACTGAGTCCCCAGTTCTTGAGGGCTGATGCAGACCTGCCCCCTTGGTAGTCATGCAGCTTGCCATTAACCACAGATTTGATGGTTGGATAGCCTTGAACCCTGCACCATCAGCGCCCTCTGACATGATGACACCACTGCTGCCACTGCTTGCTGAATGACTTACGAGTCAAGGATGAGTGCGCAGCTGCAATTCACTGCAATGCAGGTCAAGAACAATGTGATGGATGTGACCGCAGAAGAACAAGAACCCACTGCTACAGCGGACTAGGAAAGATGCTGTGCATGTACACTCCTGACGGCAGTGCTTTAAGCGCAACACTGCAAGAGACTGCGCAAGTAGCATCAAAGTATCACAGGCCAAAATCATGCAATACGTACAATGAGTACAGAATCAGCAACAGATGCTGATTGTACGTACCCATGTTTGGCGCATAGCTGTTTGTGCTCTTCACAGTTGACAGCAGCAACTTTGACTATGCCCTTGAGAGACTTAGCCGCTTTGGACCAATCAGGAGCCAGCTGCTTGCAGTGCCCACACCTACAGACATGACAAGCCAATCCTGCCTACATGTTACACGCATGTTACAGACATATTACAGAAGTACACTGCATGAATCAATCTTCAGGCAGATTGAGCAAGACAGTCTGGAGTGATTACAGGAGCTGCTCTGGGTTGCGCAGACAGGCCTGCTTGAGATGCTTGCAGCCATCAGACAGAGCTGCAGTGTGCAAGTGCATCAACATCATGTTGACAAATCTGGCTCCTGGACAGTGGAAGAGACAAGTCAGACTGATAGGAAGCTGCAGTACACCACTGCAGAAATGCGAACTTTGCAGACCACTGCTTTTGACGACAACAAGAAAGACTGAAGAGACTGAAGAGAAACTAAGTTTTTGAGATGAACAAGACGACGTACATGCAGGAGACCACTGAAATCCAACTGTCACGCAAAATTCCAACCTGAATGTCCACGTGATTATGATCAGGTGGGTGCATGTGTAAAAAGACTCACCAAGGTGCATAGAACTCCACCAAATACACAGACTGATCTTTTGAGGTAGGGAAGTTGGTGGAAGTCAGGGGCAACACATGTGCATTGCCATCATACAGACCACCACCACCACCACCACCACCACCACCACCACCACCACCACCACCACCACCACCACCACCACCACCCTGCATGGTGATAAGATGAGACAGTGAAGGTCACTCTAGCAGCCCAGACAATATCTGCATAGCCATTGTGATGCTGCAATCAGCATGATGGAGATCGTATCCCTTTCACTTCTCTGGTTTGAAGAGAAATGCAAGATCAGGCTTTTTGACATTCTTGAAGCAGATTTTGAGCATAAGGTACATTGCATTTGGGGTTCCCTGTGGGGACAGGTAAGTTTAGGTCAAAGCCATATGCCTCCCAAGCCAAAAATAGCTGTTGGAAGTATCCAAAGCTCGTTCAGCATAGATGGCAGCATAGCCACGGCAGTATGCTCTGTGTGGTTAAAAGTATGCCGTGTGGACAGGATCTAATTGCAACATGTCAATGATCACCAGCCCAACAGCACAGCAAGGACTTTGAGCTAACCTGCTTGCTTCATCATGCAAGATGAGCATACTGGCTGTTGTGACATGTCTGAAGCAATTTGAAGTATCTCAAAACTAACGCCGAGCTAGGCAAAGGCATTGTTAGGATCACTGGCCGTACAACAGCGGCAACCCTGTTGGGCAAGACAAGTTTGAGCATCAGCTAAATTGGTGTTCTTGTGTTCCGTTCACAACCAATTGCCAATGGTCTAAAACTATTAGTCAAGAACACGGGGAGCCTGCAGGTGTGTCAGCCTTACCTGCTGCTGCTGCTGGCCTCTTTTACCACGCTGACCCCTGCCTCCTCCCCCCCCTGGCATGCCCCCACCCATTCCTCCAGGCATACCCCCACCCATGCCGCCCATGCCCCCCATGGCTGCAGGGTTATAGAACATATGTCACAAATTGCTGTAACAGATGCACGGCGAGATATGCTTGCCCCAGAACAAGATGAGGTGCAGCTCATGTATGTGCAGTCAAGTGTGCCAGCGATGCTTCAGCTTGATGCCGCTGTCAGATGCATGTTAATGCTTGCAAGTGTGTGCAAACTTGCATGATGTGCCTATGCTGGGTGAGAAGATTGCACGGCGCTGTTTGAAGAGTTGGTCTTGGGGTAGAGAAGTCCATCATGATGCCAGAGGCATGCTTACCACAGGCATGCGTGTTGCATGGCAATTGTACATACCTCCCATCAGAAGCTCCTCAATACCCCCACCGCCCATACCTCCACCGCCCATACCTCCCCCACCCATGTTCATCTTGAACTTCTGCTGCCCGCCACCGCCACCGCCGCCCCCCATGCCCCCACCGCCAAAAAAGGTGTTGAACATTTCAAAGGGATCTCCAGAGCTCTGCAGACATACTGGTTGGGTTACAGTCTTTTGCCTGCTCAACTTCCATTTGAACTGCACAAAAGTATGTGAGACATAATGTTGAACAAGTATGGAGTGGTGAACGTAGACTGCAAATGGTGAGGGGAGTGTGCAGCTAGTTGCGGTAGCTGCCTCATTTGAGGCCTGTAGACCGACCTGGAATCTGAACCCTCCACCAGGAAAGCCCCCTCCAGGCCCACCTGGACCCCCATCTGGTCCAGTTGGCCGCAATCCCTCTTCACCGTACTACTCAGACATAGCACTATGTCAGCAGGTCTGAACAGAGAGCTCACATATATCAATACAAACCCCAAGCACACTTGAAGCTTGCACAGCAGCATCATTTACCTGATCATACAGCTTGCGCTTCTCATCATCAGCAAGGACTTCGTAGGCTGCTGCAATCTGCACACATGGCACAGTCTCGACTTCTAGAAAACCCTCAGAAAGGTACAGTCAGTGGCCTGTGGGCTGTGGCCTCAGCTCACCTCTCGGAACTTTTTCTCGGCCTTCTCCACATTGTCCGGATTTCGGTCAGGATGCCATTTCCTGCAGCAGCACAATCACGTGTGAGAGCTCAGCCGAAGTTCGCAACAGCGCGAGAAAATCAGCTTGAACGGAGCAGGCATGCGCAGGTGCAGCTGTCAAACGTACATCGCCTGTTTTCTATACGCTTTCTTGATTGTTGGCTCGTCCGCATCATGTGCCACCCCCAAAAGATCATAGTATTTGCTCTCGCGAACGGACGCGACGCAGGACAGATTCAAAACGACAAACAAGACACTGACTGCAAGCTTGATCAACCTAAAAGTGCGCATTTGCATCGAAGCAGAGATGTGCGCAACGTTACAACATCTGTTGGATTTAGTGGTTCGACAGCTGGATCGTCAGGACATCTCGCGACATTGCGACTTCTGCAAGTTACGTCTTCAAAAGCTGTTTGCTGCTGCGTGATTGGCTTGTGAATCCCACGTGACATCACAGGGACGAACGACAGTTTCTGTCCGTGCCTCCGTGTGCTTGCGATTGGCTGCAGAAGCAAAACGCAGAGCCCAGCCTTCTGACTGCCTGTAGACTACAGGCTTTAGTCACCGTGCGGAATCGTTGAACCACTGCGCAAGCCGGGCAGGCTGCTTTACCGTGCCACGATACCGCTGCTGCTCGGAGTCCTTGCGCACCCGAGAACTCGACTTGGTACAGAGTGTCGCGCCCCCTTACCCGCAGGATTTTGCGAGTGAATGTCCGGTCGTGCAGCGCCGTGAAGTCAAGTACAGCACATGAACTCGGAGTTAAAGGGTTTCAAACCAGCGGTGCACTGGGACGTGACGGTGCAGCCATACTTCAAGGCAGCCTTTGGCGCATCTGGCCTTGACAAGCTTTCTGAGGCTCTTTGTCGGCCACCATTGATCAACAGCTTCCGCCTCAACCTTAATAAAACTACCCGAGATGTTTGTACACCGCTCTGCAGTCGCGCTGCAAGCTTATTGCAGATGTGTTCTGATCAGTGTAACAAACTGCTGCACACCCTTGCAGATCGCGCTGAGCCGCCTGAGCGAAGCTACAGACAGCAACGAGCACGCACATGCTAATCAATGGTCAGGTCACCCAGCTGTGCCTGACATCATCTCACAAAAGGGCACAGGGCCTCATGCAGTGGACTATGAAAACACTGTAGGCAAGCACCTACTGCTTGTCACATCCCTATACAAATGCATTGACCCTCAAAGGCCTGAAGTGCAGCGGCTGCTGTTGCATGTGTCTGTGATTAAGCCACACATGTGCACGTCACTTGACAGATCTGTGACTAGTAGCACTGATCCATGCACAGCTTTGCCGTGCAGGACAAGAGGTCGTCATCAGCAGAAGAGCTGCAGAAGCAGTCTTACGTGGGGCCCATGTGTTTGTCCCAGGTGCACTTGCCAACCCAATTTTGCCACTCGTCTGGCACAAAAGTCTTTCTGCCTGCCGTTTGATCCCTACAAACGTATACACACTCAACAAAAATTGCTTCTGGCATTTCAGATACATCCCTTGCCACTCTGCCAGTACCAAAGTGATGCTGTCTATTTCTTTATGTCACTGCATTGCAGGAGTCATGGCGTGCAGCCAAGATTTGCATGAGGGTGATCTGGTAGCAGTTTCCATTGCTATGGAAGCACCCGGCACCGATGGGTATGTCACAAGAGGGAGTGTTGTAGGCTCTGATCTGATTGCTGAGTCCACGCTGTACATAGGTGTGTACCTGGCTTCTTTGGCCGCCAAGCCTGGCAGCAGCATCAGCCAAAGCTTTCAGTGAAACACACATTGTTTGAACACACATTGTTTCAATCATCATGTTTCCACGCATGCTCTGCATGTGTACACAGTCATAAAAAAGATGGCAGCAAGCACATATGATTTGTCAGCATCCACATCACGGCGTGCTTCAGATGTCTCGATGATGCCATTTCAAGGTTTGTTTTGGTGTTTGATACAGTGCTTGTAGTTGTCAACATAAGTACATATGCCCTCACGTAGTGCCTGTGCACACTGCAAGACATGTGGTGTATCAATCAATGTTTGCATACACAATGCATGACTACAAGCCTTCAAGAGGACTGCGCATACAGGCAAAGGCATAGCTAAGTTTTCCAGACAGAACACGTTCAAAGAGACCAGCGGCATCGGGGTTGAGATGACTGATAGAGTGTTCCAACTGCAGCCCTGCCATGGCATGCTGCCTGGCCTAGGCATGCTGCAAAACCTACCTAGTGCTGTGGTGGCACATGTGCTTGCCCCTATTCCAGGCTCCCAAGTTTTGGACATGTGTGCCTCTCCTGGAGGTAATCATTCAGCTATGCAACTGCAGTATAGTAAGTTCAACAGCTGTTTGTATTACATGACAGCAGTAAACTACATAACAGCAGTGTATGCGTAAGAGGAAGCAGAATATGTCTCACTGCGCCATCATCTTGTAAAGACCAGAACTGCATGATTTGGCAAGGGGTGGAGTCTGTGATTGTCATGGTAACATGCTGCCATTCACTATGTGTTCTGTCTCGCGTCCTTTTCGATGGACTCGCGCAACCGGTCGATAGACATGAGTAGGCAGTTATTTGATTGATACACAAATCAACCTACAGCCATGATCAGCTGTGGTCTCGACTTGTTGATGTGTTGCTGGTTTTGGGCAGCTCAGCATCTGCACATGTCAACAGGCAGCAACACCTTTCCCTTCAAAGGGAATTTTCTTTGGCCTATCTGGTTTCTGTTTCTCTGTGCAGGCAAGAGCACTCACTTGGCGCAGCTCATGGGCGACCAGGGCAGAGGCATCGCACTTGACCGCACACATGCAAAGGCACAGCAAATCAGGTATCGCATGCTTTGCCCAGCTGCTCTTACAGTGACTGTGATGCTTGTACAGGCATCAACCATCTTCTGTCTGAGTCAGAAGAAAGTTGCATCTGATTGTGACACTGGGCACTCAAGAGCTTTCAAGGCAGCTGTACTATGTTTGCTGAAGGTACCTGAGTAGGTTGTTTGCTCACCAAAACTGCATTGGCCACCAGCACAAAACAGCTTGGCAGTCCTGCTGTAGAGAGTTTGCCAAATGCACAAAATGCAAAGCTTATAGGCCCTGAGGTCGAGACTTTGCTTCAGACTGCAGCATGCAATCGTACAGCTGCACCGGACAGATGATATTTGAGGGGGTTCAATGTTGTGCATTGCTATGCAGGAATCTAGCTGCTGAGCTGGGGCTGACCTGCATAGAAGCTTTCAAGATGGATGCTACCACTGCACTGCAGAAGTCTGATGTACAAGCACCAGCAGATGTGCAGCCTGGTGAGTGCCAGTTGCACAGCGCCGCAAGGCTAACTAGCTAACAAGGCTCACTGCTGCATGCATCCAGCCTGATTGGTCACTGACTGGTCACTGACTGGTCATTGACTGGTCACTGACTGGTCACTGACTGGTCATTGACTGGTCACTGACTGGTCACTGACTGGTCATTGACTGGTCACTGACAGATCATTGACCGGTCATGGAGTACATCCTGCTGCAGGTCCTGCCAGGCAGACACTATGTCAATTCCACACAGAGCATTGCTGCCTCTTGCCTATGATGCTGCTGTTGACCCACAGACAGGTGGTCGCTTGCAAACAGCATCAACCAGCAGTTTACCCTGTACATGTATGTGTACTTCAGGTGTTTGTGTAGATGCTAGACAGCAACGCCAATCTGATGCTGCCCCCAGCTTGGACACAGGGTCGCAAGCCCCGCCCAATGCAAAAGAGCAGCTTCGGCGAGAAAGGAAAGATAAAGTAAATGTTGCTCCCTCTGTCTGTGACACTCATTGCATGCTTGTTCTTTGCCTAGATCACACTCAGGTCTGCAGCCATGGCTGATCTCTTCTGACCCCCATGCTGAAGCTGCACACTTGTTGTGCTGGAGGTTCATCGTGCATGCAGTCAAGTATAAAATTTTAAGGTGTGGGGCTCATAACAACTGTGATGAGCCTGGTAACAGTGCTGGCCTGGAAACAAACCTTGAGAACTGGTACCAAACCTTTCACACAGGGTACCTTCACAGTCCAGAGCAGTTGCTCTGTACTTGCAGCCATGTGCATAGCTGGGACATTTCATGTTGCACTTGCACCTGCTGCAACTGTTGCCACAAATGTGTCAGCACATGTTTGATCTTCCTATCTACAGCATGTGTCAGGACATGTGTCATGTTCATGTCTGCTATGCATGTGTCAGCACATGTGTGTCATTGCTCTCTGCTAAGAATGTGTCAGCACATATGTGACTTTCCTATGCTGCTGCAGGCAAGAGCAATGCATGGGCAAGCGCCTCTGCAGCGTTCAGACTTCTCATCACAGCCTGTATGCAAGGTGAGTGCAAGCATGAGACTCCTGCTTGTGCCTCTCTTGAAAAGTGCATACCTGGCTGACTCATCTGATCTGCATTCAGTGTGCTGCAGTGCACTCTGCATCGCCAGGTCACATGAAGGTACTGACATACAAGACATAGAACCAACCATCATGTCCTAAGCTCACTACATATCCAGTTTTGCCAAAAGACAGCATTGCTGTCATGCAGGGTTTCCCTCCGGACAGCTTTGAGTATATTTTGCTGGATGCACCCTGCTCGGCCCTAGGGCTGCGCCCCCGCCTGTCCCATGACACCACCCTCTTGGACCTCATGCAGGTCTTCCCACTATCTCACTGCTTGGCATGAGTGCCTCATGCTGTTTTTTGCAAAGATCAGCAGCAAGTGTGTCTTGACTTCTTGCTATTGTGCGTGAAGTGTGTACCGCAATCTGGCTAACACACAGTCAGATCAGGGCTCACACACACACATGTAGCCTGACCCCAAGGAAGGCCTCTGGGGGTACCTAAGTGAAGCACTCACCCTGTGACAAGCTTTTGGATGTTTCTAGTATTGGTACATAGACAAAGATGCATACAGTTGTCATACAATGCTTGTGATGCAGACAGCAAGGTATCAGCGGAAGTTACTTCGAGTGGCAGTGCAGTTGTTGAAACCTGGAGGCCATCTGGTGTACTCTACCTGCACCATCAACCCAGGTATGCATGATCTTGTAGCTGTGAAGCGGAGCTGGTATGCATTAGTCATCTGCCTGCCAATATGAACGTCTTGAAACAATGCGCAAACCCCTTTGAGCTTTGCACTGTGTGGTGCAAGAATGCATTTCGCATGCATACCTGGCAGGCATGCATATAGCACGTCAACGCATTGCTACCCACCAAAGAATGCAGCTATTTGCTCGCAAACTACTGAGTTAAAGCTGAGCTTATCATCACTTGTAGGTGAAAATGAAGCCAATGTGCACTTTGTGCTGAAGACATTTGATAACGTGAGACTTATTTCTCAGCGACCGTACTTAGCAAGCCATGGACTCACAGGACAGTTCACCCATGAGGATGGGCACAGGGAAGAATGGCTGACACCTGAGGAAGCAAGCTTGGTGCAGCGTTTTGATCCATGCAGCGAAACAGACACTATTGGGTTTTTCATTGCAAAGTTCTGCAAGCTTGCGTTGTGATTCAACAGCATTGCAGACTCCCACCCTTAGTGACAGTGTCATTTCACACTCTTCTGTTGAATGTGGTCACATATGAGCGCACATGATTCACATATGAGCTGAGTGGATATATAGACAAATATACATGTAACTCAGACATTACTCGGACACAAGACAGCAGGGCTGCTGAGCACGCAACCACAGATCGCTTCTCAACCAGGTGCTCACACTGACACCTTCACGCTTAAAGTACAAAGTACAAGCACCAAAGCATTTGCGCACCACGACATCATCATGACACAGCCATGAATGTCCCAGCAGCACCCTACAGGACTATAAAGTCTGAAGGTCCATTGCCTTTCCATACAGCAGCCAACACAATATTGCTGCTTGCTGTCATAGTTTGGATTGAATGGTCTGGAACCTATTGTTAAATCCCAGCAGCTGTGCCTGTCTCTCTTTCATGCGCTTGAACTCTGCCACCACAAAAGGCAGAACCTCATCAGGGTAAGTCAATGCTGACCACTCATTGGTGTTGCCAGCTTCCCATCTGCACCATGAGCTCTGATGAGTCATTAAAGCCAATACATGCCACTGTACACTTGCAAAGAGGGACTAAAACATGTTCACATGACCAGCATGCAGCATGACCCAACATTCTATAAAAAGCTCGTGCCGTGTACCTTGCCTGTGCATACACAGCTGACAAGGTCACTGCCATACATTCAGACAGACAGGTTCAAGTCTACAGTCACTGTGTCGCTCATTCACCTTGCAGTAGATCCAGAAAATGGATAACCAGTCACAAACTATTCAAAGTAGTGAACAGCAATGGCACATGTTGATTTGCATGCTTGCCTTGTACAGGGCTATGCCAAGGTACACATGGCGTCTAGCACCAACCCAGTGGTGCTGTTGTGTGCTCACCTGGACATCATGACCCGCACAGTCTTGACATATGCCACAAGCTTCAGCAGCAGTGGGTCTACAGAAGAAGCCTCAATCAGGTCAATGTGATCGACTATGGCATTTGCTGCCTTGTCATTCAGTGGCTGCAGCACCTCCTTCATCCATTGCCTGCACATGCACTAGCATTTTAGCATGCTACCATCATCACAATGTACCCAACGCTGTCTTGTTCAACCCTAAACCAGGAAAATAGCCTTGCAGTCCTGTCCCTGACAGTGTGATTGTTCAGTGCGTGGAGCTGCTGCTTAACGCATGCAAATGCTTGCACAATGTAAGCACAATCTAGGATGAATTCTAAAAGCTGTAGAGGCTAGGCACCATAGGAGGCTGCCACATACCTATAAGCCACTGCCTCAGAGCTGTCGGGGTTCTCTTTGATGGCACGAACAAAGCCAGCCTTTGTTCCATCAGGGCTGTGCTGGCCTATCATGGCGTCGAATGCAGACTGTGACGCAGTCACACAAGAAAGCAGAGGACCATAGAGGTCCTTGACTTGCTCATTGACCCGGTCTATCTGGGCTTCACGTTCCTTCCCCACCTTGCTGTTGTAGTATGTGAACAGGTAACCTGCTTGCAGTCACAAACATGAGGCCACATTCTGCACAGAAACGTGCAAAGCTGGTTTGACACAGCTTGCATGGGGAGCCACTTGAGCAGTTAGCAAGGCCATGGAAGACCCATGCCCAGGAGGCCTGACCTGCTCCAGCAAGCAACAAAGGACTCAGCTTTTTCATCGCGTCCAGGGCTTCCATGAGGTCATGCTTCATTGGTTGTGCTACCTGCAAAGAGAGCTGCAGTGGTGATAGTCATGCATGCTATGCTACCCTGCTTGACGAATGGTCATATCATAAGCAACCTTGTATGCAAAATTCTGCATCCTTACCCGCGAATCATGTTTCACAAAAGACCCTGCTGATCAGATTTGACAACTACGGTGACACTTCAGTCACTATACTCTAGTGTGATAGAACGACGGCCCCGACAGTGATCGGACTGTCCTGATGATTCCCCGCCGGCACCTGCTTGCCACAGACAACAACACTCAACAGATCAGCTGACGCCAATCGCACTTTGGTCATGCGCAAGCCCAACGCATGCGCTGGGCAACGCAATATGCGATTTGCACATTACAAATATTTGTGACAGCTCAGCCAACAACGGAACTGTGCGAAACTGTCAGTCGGCCATGACCTGCACAGACTCAGCGTGCCTGCCTGCCTGCAGTGCCGATGTCGCAGAGACATAATTGCTGGGTTTTGTACCGTGCTGCCCAGGCAATCTTTGCTTGAAAGTCTATCGGTGTTCCACTGAAGCTCGCTCTGACTGTAGCATGGCTCCCAATGTAGCTTCAACTTTGCAGATCATACCTGATGGATTGAGCTTTCCTTTCGAGCTCGAGACGGTTGCCACATCCAAACTGACGCTGTACAACACCAGTGTGAACAAAATTGCTTACAGAATAAAGACAACAAACCCCATGAGATATGGTGTACAGCCATCCTCTGGCTTTGTGGAGGCTGGAAGTACCACAGCAACCCTTGTCATCCTTCAGAAACACCAAGGGTATCCACTGGATCTTGAAGACTGCAAAGACAAGTTCTTGGTTCTGTGAGTCAGCGTTCAGCCCCAGGCTCACAAGGTCACAAGCACAATGTTCGACCCTTTGGTTGGTGGGGCAATACATGCTGAGCGGCTATGTGTCAGATTCACGGCAGCTGCAGACAGTCTTGCAACCACAGCGGCCACCGAACCTTCACGATGGAAACTGTTGTCTTTTAAAGGCTTGTTTTGGAGCATCAATCATCCAGCTGAAAACACAAATCTCCAGCAGCAGCAGATTATTGATGTGCAAGAGCAGAAGGCCCTGCTTGCACAAGACAAGGTGCAACAAGCGCAGGCCTACCAAAATAAGCATCCGCATTTTACAGTAAGATTTTGCGGCCTCTCAAATGCTACACAGATGAATATTTCAGCCCAAATGCCGGCCCTCAGTATGTATCGAGAGACAATTTGTACCTGCACAGAGCTTGGACCTTCTGTAGCAGCATCCAGTGTTTGTACACTAAATTCTTTTGTGACTACAGGTTTCGGATGACACGTTGCCTCAGGCTGACATTGAAGACAGGTGAGTCCTCCCTGCATGATTGCACTGATTCAGAATGCTACATGCTGGGCTCTGCAGCATGCTGAGCCTTGCACCACTGCTAGCAGGATGTCGCTATATCATTGACGGCACAGCTGCAGGCTAGAAGGCCACATCAGCTCTTTAACCAACATCAGCTCATGCGAAGTCTGCTATCACAGCTTTGAGGCAGAAGGCTTGTCCAAGCCACGTATGTTGCCTTGCCAGCATTTCCTGTGCACTGCCTGTCTGGCTGGGTGTTGCAAGGACTGGAAGGCCACATGTCCATTCTGCCGGCAGCAATTTGCGACAAGCATCACTCCTGAAACTGTGGCAGCCAGTCTCCCTCCGGCCAGACTGGTGCTGCAACTGCTTCAATCTGATCCAAGTCACATGCGTTCCTGATGCGCTGCTGTTTTGTTTGAAGGGCTGAATGCTGATTCTGGGTTCAGTAGCATGCACAGCACCCTTTGTACTTATCGGTGGTGTCCGGCCTAGGTGGTGTCCCGGTTAGGTGGTGTCCTGACACATTCATTGCCCACAGTCGTATATTGCAAGGCAGAGTAGCTGCAGTGTTGGCAAATGTAAAGCATTGGACAGACGAGATGGTGAGTGGAGGTCATTGAACGTTTGTTCAATGTGGCTTTAGATGAATGTCGCCTTCACAGCAAGGGGTGCTCAATTGCAGCAAAGACATGTTGATCAGAGCCATGTCAATGCGTCTCATGTAAATAACCTGCCCAGATGTTGTGCTATGGGCTGCTGTCGCAAGTGATACAACACCAGCGCAGCTTGCCTTTGCGAATTATCGTTGCAGACACCACTTTGACGAGGCTAATTGAAAATGAATGCGCACTCAGCAATTCCTTGTAAAATTTCATGCATTTGATGCTCTCTCGTGCACGACAGTTGCAAACATCGGTCCAGAGACACATCTCTCATCAGTCTTGCGAACAAGTTGTACCAAGCATCATTTAGGGCAGGTCTGCAATTTGCTTCATCCAAGGCGCACGTCGAACAGAGAAACGTCCAAAAATTAACCAGCCGGTGGTTGTGCACACAGCATACGCTCCAGAAGCGACGACGCTTTTAAGTCATTCCAGCTCCGCACTACAGAACTTAGCGAGCGTGTCACTTCGCGACTCAGTTTGTCCGTGATCGCATCTGTGTTGGTGAGACGGCAGGAAAGTACCCCCGGTCGATCAGGGTCACCAATTCGATATGTGGAGTCAAGAGGGGCTGTACTTCAACATCAAACATGGCTATCTTGGTGAGCACCTGCTCAACCTTATGACATTGAAGGTCGTTGTGGCACACTGGTCCGAAAAAGTCTGCCCCATGCAGAGGCTGTGGTCCGTGGACACAAATCAGGTCTTTTCACATCGGCAGACTACAACAACTTGTGCCAGTGTGAGACCTTAGAAGACATCAAGTTGCACTTGGTGAGTATGATGCACATCTACAGAGATTTTGTCAGCCGGCGTATTGGTCAGTACACAGTAACAGTACACAGTTGAGTTATAACTTGGCTGTGCACTCTCTTGCAGAGTGGATCTGACTATGGGCCATACTTGGCCAATGAAGCATCTCCACTGCACACGACTACCATTGTCGAGAGATGCACAGAGAAGTTGGTGGATGACTGGAATCGTATGCGGGCAAATGTGAGTGATAGCGCGGTTCCCTGTGCTGTATCAGATAGCCTGCACTAGCATTCCCTGCATGTGATCTGTGTTCACCCGCACAAACAATCATGCCAAGTCTGGCAAAGCGGCACAAGTTAGTTGAGCTGTATCAGATGGCCTGCTTGCAGCTGCAGTATCATGTAGTCTCTGTTTCTTGGTGCAGCTATTGCCCTTGAAGACATGCAGACTCTAGTGAGTGTCAATTGAGCTTAAAGCGCACAGTACATTGCAAGCATGAGGCTCGCTGATTGCACGTGAAGCATGCTGACCACATTTGACTTATACAATGCAGGCTGATGAGCCCCTAGGAACCTTCCTGGACTACTGCACCTACGGACACATGATTGACAATGTGGTGCTCCTAGTCACTGGCACTTTGCATGAGCGTGATGTCACGGTGAGCACATGTACTTGTGCCTGTCATGGCAAAGGACATTGCATTGTACAGTGTTGTCCTCTGCTGGTCATTGGTAGCAGTCATTGTTTGGCTTGCTTGCAAAGGGACCCTGCTGCCAGTGCAGCCTCATGAAGCCAGGCTGTTCACTTATCAAGCAGCTCACCCATGCACTGCTTTGTAAGTAAATGATCTGGCTTCATGAGGCTGTACTGCAGCCTTTGCCATAGAAACCGTTTGCTACACCCTGTATGTGTGCATAGTTTGCCATCCAAAGGTTCACTGTGCTGTCACTAATTATATCAATAGTAAAAATTACACTGCTTGCCAGCTCATGATGAGCTAGGTACTTGCTGAGTCCTGTCTCTCCAGAGCAGCCTGTCTTGTGCATCGTCTTGTGTGTGACTGTAGTCAGTATGATTCCAGGAACTACTGGACAAGTGCCATCCTCTGGGCATGTTTGACAGCATCAGCACCTTGGCTGTGGCCTCCAACATGCGTGAGCTGTATAGACTGGTGCTGGTGGACACCCCCTTGGCTCCCTACTTTGCTGAGAGCCTCACTTCAGGTTTGTGCCGCTGCTCAAACTGCTCTTCTCAGTCCCAAACCGTCTATTTCAATTCAGAAACACCGTCGGTGCACTAGAAAACCTAAGCTCAGAAACGCCTGGGCACAGTAAAAATGCGTTTTGGTGTTGATGAGATGTTTTGAATAGTGCCAGGCACGGGCAGCTGCTCACAGCTTGTTTGGCTCCTGTGTATGTGGAAAGATAGTAGTAGTGCAGGCTGTCATAGTGAACTGTGCATGGCTGAAGCAGGATATCAGCAATTTGTCTCTGCAGCTCAGCAGTTTGCCTTGTACATTACACTTGATCATGTGACTCAGTCCATGTGACTCAATCGATAAGGTGCTTATGCAGAGGACCTGGATGAGATGAACATAGAGATCATGCGTAACACACTGTACAAGGCGTACCTGGATGACTTTGCCAAGTTCTGCAACAAAATGGGTGGCAGCACAGCAGCAGTCATGGGTGACCTCCTCAGCTTTGAGGTGTGCTCACTGCATCATAACATGTCTGTCTGTCCGTCTGTCTGCTCGTCTGTCTGCCTGTCCGACTGTTGCAGGGGAGCATAACAGTCGTTCACATCTTGCCCCTTTGGCTGCATGTATGATGCTGCGCTCTGTCTTGTGGTCGTGCACTGTGCGTGTTGATTGCTTGTGGTGCAATGCATCTGTCCTTCTGCACAGCACTGCAAGGTATTGCACCACTGCACAGGGTTGGCGTCTCTTGACCCCCAAGCTTGTCTAGACATGGCATGCCACCTGCCCATACCCTGCGTCATACTTCTGCCAAGAGTTGTTCACACTCGGCAATGTGCAACAGCACCGCAAGTCTGCGTTTGCAAAAACGGCACTCAAGGCGTGCTGATTTGCAGGCTGACAGGCGTGCTCTGAACATCACACTGAACAGCATTGGGACTGAGCTGACCCGGGATGACAGGCGCAAGCTGTACAGCAACTTCGGCCTGCTGTACCCTCACGGCCACTATGAGCTAGCTGGCGCTGAAGACTTCGACCAGATCCGCAGCGCAATGGAGAAGTGCCCTCCCTACCAAGCTATCTTCACCAAGGTGGGCTCAGTAAATCCCATGCTTTACTGCCTGGAGCTGTGCTGTGCTGCAAACGTGTTGGCTTACTTGATGACTCACAGACTGTCAGCCTTTATGCTACACTCTTGCTGTTCCACAGCTGACAGTGTATGTGTCATGAGACGTGCAGTCATTTACAGGCAGCTGGTATTTGTTGCATGCAGCTTCCACCAACCAATGGCAGCAACTTGCATGTTGACGGCTAGCGGGCAAAAGTCATGATTAACAACAAAAGGGAAAAGAACCAGCACGGATGTTGTGCTTCGAGAGTAAGCATACACATGTGATGATTGGTCCAAGTCCTCTTATATTCTCCGTTGCACTTTGTTGCATCAACAATTCTATTTGACCAGAGAAATGCCTCTCATTGTTTGCATCCTGCCTGCAGATGGGACTGGGTGAGAGCCAGATGTTGGACAAGATCCTGTACGAGGAGGAAGTGCGCCGCTGCATTTTCACCTTTGACCAACAATTTCACTTTGCAACCTTCTTTGCATACATGAGGTTGAGGGAGCAAGAGATCAGAAATATCATGTGGGTCTCTGAGTGTGTAGCTCAAGACCAGAAGGCCAGGATCACTGATGGCATTGTATATTTGTTTTAGCTTGTTACTCACTTGTCTCATTCTGTTGATGTCATTATGTAGTCACAACAAACATCAAGTGATTTTGCTGCATAGCAACATCCAGACATGAACGAGCTGCTTGAGCCTTGCTGTTGAGTTTGCTGTAGCATAGTACCTGTCGTGGCTTCTGACATCCATTTGATATGCAGACATTCTACATCACCTTAGAATACATGTGAGTCATCATCTGCTGGCTTTGCTTGCCTAGCTACTTTTGCAGCTTCAAACTTTGTGGCATGTGAGTGAAGTAATTGTCACAATAGCATCGCGCATCACGAATTATTGCCATCAACAAAAATCACGAAAGCCAGGCTCAATAGCCACTTCACATGAGCAAAACAACAAAAATATGGTCTTACGCCCACATAGTCGTCTACAGCAACTCAGAAACCAGCATTCACACTCGAAGGCCACCACAGGTGACACAAACATCGGGTTGACTCCAATAGCACCTAGCAAAACCTTGAAACTGTAAGAAAATCACAGCTGAGGTACTCATGAGTCCTTCCAAGCACAACAATGGCTATCATGTTTGCACAATCTATGTTAAACAATATGGAGATTGTGCAGATCTGGTCAAACCATGGGTGAGCTCATTCCTCGAGATTGTCACAGCATGATCAGGAAGCTGGATGTCACAACATACACTTCATCTCAAAACTGGCACCACAAAAATATCGCAACTTGGGCTAACTACCACACTACATCAGCTGTGCTGTATGAAGCTATAAAAGGCAAGGCAACAGTCAGTACCAGCAGGGCAACATGTGCCTTTGAAGCATTGATTCCAAAATCAGCTCCAAAGACTAAGCCCTACCTTTGCAGCAGGTGCTGTCACTGAAAACAACAGCCGCCTTTGACAAACTTGCTCCTGCGCTCTGAGACATCTTTGGACTGCAGTCTGATTTCTACGTGTGCAGGAATTGCGGGGCCGCAAACACTCTGCAATCGTGCCGGAATGGCAAATCCATTTTCGGTCAGCCAGGTCAGATCAAAAGTCCACTGCTCTTTGCCACGTTTGAGCACCAGTGCTCTGACATAGTTGAGATAGTCTTCTGCCTCACTGATGCACCACCTACAATCGAACAAAATGTCACTTGCAAGCATCCTTTGTTAACACCAGATGCACACAGCTCAGATTTCAGACTTGATGTTCAAGCCAGACTTGTTGAGACCTCGCATAGTTTGCCCTGTGTATGACAGCACAGATGCCTACGGCTTGTCACATGGAGGCACATACATATGCAGGCAGCACAGCACGATACAGCACAGCACAGCCCAGCCCAGCCCAGCCCAGCCCAGCCCAGCCCAGCCCAGCACAGCACATCACCATGCCTACACGCTGTCATGTCTTTTCTTTGCTGTCATCAGCAACAAAGCAGAACACGCCCTTAACCAGTCCAGCAATATAATGCGCTCACTCATTGATGTGCTGCAGCAGTGACACAGCATGCTGTCTCCTTGGGTTGCTGGGCATGCAGCAAGGGTCCAAGTGCTTCACAGCACACACTTGAGGGTGAGCTGCAGCAAAGCCCATGAGCTTGACGACTTGGTAGCCCTCATAGAAGCGCCACCTCTCACGACACTGCAGCTGGCCAACAGGCCCACACTCCCGACACCTGAATGCAGTCATTCCTTTGTGAATTGAGTGTCTTCCTCTAGCTCTTTAACACAGAGATCTCGACACCTGAATGCAGTCATTTGTTTGTCAAATGTGTGTCTTTCCCTAGCCCTTGGGGATATCAAAATGTCCCTTGGAGCAGTGTAAGTTTAGAGCCCAATCCTGCCTGTGAAGTGAGACAAATAATGACTTATTATGTGGTACCGCATGTTCACTGTGTGTTATCAATGGGAGCAGTTTTTGCAATGTTTGCAGGTGTTTATCAACCAAACAATGCCTGGGGACTCTTAAGACGTGGTCCTGCACCAAGGAGCCCTCGCTGTGTCATTTGCCAAGGAGGCAAAGTGTGTTCACAAGGATCCCCAGTGACAAAACTGCACAACTGCAGACCTTCCTTTGGTGTAGTTTCTCTATCAGGAATGTTACAGATGCAACATATGTCATGCACTAACATGAGCCACTAAAACTCAGGTGCATGGTGCTTTTGGCCTGGTTGCGCTGCAAGACATGCCAGCAGCAGCGCACCTGTAGCCTGCTTGTTGCAGAGTCACAGCCTGAACAGCTTCCCAGTCGTCAGGATTCAGGGCTTCGCCGATGCGAGCATAGGAAGCCAGATTGGCAGGTATGGTATCAACAGTCAATGGTGGAAGCTCAGGCCTGCAAGCTACCTGCATGCATTCCACAAAGCACGTGAAGCAGGGGTAAACGATGGGCAGACAAGGGGTAGACAAGGGTAGACAATGGGCAGACAAGGGGCAGTCAAGCGGTAGACAAGGGGTAGACAATGGGCAGACAAGGGGTAGACAATGGGCAGACAAGGGGGTAGACAATGGGTAGACAAGGGGTAGACAATAGGCAGACAAGGGGTAGACAATGGGTAGACAAGAGGTAGACAATGGGTAGACAATGAGCAGACCATGGAACAAGAGAAGAGGAATAGTAGATAGCGCAGCAGAGGTGACAGGTAAAGCTTCACAGCACAGAAAACAAATGACAATAGGCAGACCCTGCGACAAGAGAAGAGGAATAGTAGATAGCGCAGCAAAGGTGACAGTTGAAGACTCACAGCACAGTAGGCAAATGATAGGACAGTTGCACCAGATCGGCAGGTGGGCAGCAGTGCTAATCCATATACTGAAAAGGCAACACTGTCCCAAACATGCGCTAAACTAACGACAATGTGCCACAGCATTTGCAATCAAGTCACAGATTCATGAGTCACACGAGCAGGTTGTCCTGTAGACAAATGGACAGACAGACAGGACCTTTTGTCAAGACAAACAATGACATGCGCATATACAACTGCTCATGCAGTGTCTAGATCACACAGCTCAGTTGCTGCAAAGCAGCACAGACACGGGCTGGCATCGTCATACAACGAG
>JAABUK010005080.1_pt1 | contig 20841 bp, 15 predicted proteins | sample 5559141 | NCBI WGS metagenome assembly JAABUK01 (sample SAMN10711869, study PRJNA513367) | rock metagenome | isolation source: Antarctica rocks | place: Antarctica: Victoria Land, Pudding Butte nord | collected 2016-01-03
TGACCAGCTGGGGTTGCAAAGTTGGGTGTGCAATCCCTGATGGTATGGTGACTGATGTTCATATGTCAGTTGGGGATGCACAATAATGTTCAAGGCCACAGAAATGCAAAGGTGTGTAAGCAGACTTATGATGCCTGCTGTAGCCCTACTAGCTGCTTTGAGGCATACAGTAGGGGCCGTAACTATCGGTCGGACCAGCAACAGGTACAAGCTTCGACGCTAATGCGAAGCTCAAGTTTGTGTTTAACCGGCGGTCCTTCCGAACACAGCAGTCAACCAGCATACCTTGGTGTGTACGGCTTCACTGGCGCAGAAGCGCTTGTAGCGCATGAGTGGCGTCGGCAAAAGCAACAGGTCTGTGACATTGAAACAAGGCTAACAGCAAGGCCCAAACTTGGCAGCTGTGCGGCACGCAAAGACATACACAACGATAGCCTGTGACACCCTGGGTCTTCGGTAAAACTACAAGTCGAAGCTGACTTGTAGTATCCAATTTTCTCAGTGAAGCAGCAGGCATAGAACAAGAGCGTTTGCACAAGAAGGTCCAAAGCTTGGTGCCTGAACAAGCTTTCCTATGACAGAAGTACAGCCTGTTCAGTCAACAAGCTTTTGTTTTCAGTGCTGCAACTTGCATAGGCACAACACAGCAGTATAGAAAAGAAAAGACTACGCCTTTTGGCGTCAATTGAACGAGATGTCAAGTATTATACTGGGCTGTCCAGGGAGCAGTATACTTACCAGCTCAACAACAAATGCCAGATTTTGGCCCTCCCTTTGCCCCTTGACCTTGACTTCGACGCAGATGCAGACGCTGACTGCGCCAGCGGCTTTCTCGCTGAGCAAAGGCTATCCCAGATTTTACATGAAGTCTAAAGCTGTGGCTTTCAACTTGGTCACGTAAGAGGCAATACCATGCTGACTCAATGGGTTGTGATGGTCTTGAATTGCAATGTGTCATGCCATCTCTAGCAATGCAAATGCCCTGATCAGGAATTATGGGCCCCACTGTAGGGATCAGGAGCGTTTTAGAAGTGTTGCACACAAGCCCTGGTATGCAATGACTGGCAGCCAAGTGCAATCCTCATCACCCACGAAGAGTAGATGCCACATGTACCACCATTGCAAACAACAGGCCCACTTTGACCAGAAAAGGTTTTGGCAGATTGACAGATTCACCGTCAATGGACGTGGCATGACACCACACGCTTTGGTCAAGTAACACAGACTGCACTCACGCCTAACACTTCCTGACCCAAGTAGTGCAACTACAAAAGCATTTCAGCTCAATGATATTTCTGTATGGTCACCACTCAATTCAGTCAAATGCTCCATTCTGAAACAAATGCCAATTGGTGACAGCTGGGCATGTTGTGGGCAAACTAGAATAATGAGAAGGAGATTGTGCAGAGAAGATAGCACGCAGTGGGACCATGGCCACTGCATAACTGCTGCACTTCCGACGCACATTGATCCATGCTTGTACCATGGAGAACCCAGTCTACAATTTCACAGCCTATGTTTTCTGCATAAATCTTGAGCTTCTGCTCAATCTGCGAGATGATGCAATTGTCTGAACTTCATGTTCCGAAATGGCAAGCGTCACTCACGACAGTCCTCAGAATAACTGCAAAGTGAAGGAACACATGATCATGACCTATCACAAGTGGCCTCTGCAACAACTTTCGATCAGACGTGGTCAGTCTAAGCTTGCATTTGCGGTGTCACACCTGAAACCAGATCAAGATCATAACCGATTGAGTTTGCTCGACCCCCTACGGGGTCAATGACCGGTTTTACAGTTATAACTGAAATTGCGCTGGGCGTGCGTAACATCATCCAACACATCTTTCGGATCAACATCATAACCGATTGAGTTTGCTCGACCCCCTACGGTGGGTTACCACACGATCCCCCTCCTGTCTGTCTCTGAGGTTATATGGGCCAAACTTGAATAGAACTAACGCCAGACAGAACAATTTCAAGTGTGACACACAACACTTCCAACACAGGCTTGTGTCGAGTAAAGTGAGTCGTGATTGGTGATCAGCGCAATGGCCAAATTGTTGTTTGCAACCGGCTTATCTATCTTGGTAAGGCACATACCCTGCACTTAGTAGTTACGCTTATTGCCTGGTATGGCTTTTGACTTTGCTAACATTGTACAGGTAGCGCAAAGCTTTTTCCAGGTTGTTCACGGTAATGAGGACACCTTTCGCGCTGAGTTTTGTACAAAAGTGGATGGTCAACCTGCAACATGGCCAACCTGAAATCACTCTGCAGGCCATGGTGCCAAGCCCACTCACAAGCGATCTCTTTTGTCTGATGCGGTGGACTACGACGTTGAGTATGCCAGTACTGCCATCGCACCAAGCTCTTCATCACCACCACCACCACCGCCTCCTACCACAGTCACAGGCATGTATCGTTTGTATTCTCAAGCCATACTAAATTCACAAGTTTAAACTTGACGTTGGATGATTTGCAGAAATTGTCAAATCCAATAGCACCAGCACCACGGTCAGTAAAGCCGCAACAGTACCAGCTGTTGTTTCTACAATACATTTCACAGGCTTCGCTGGTGTGGCTGATTTTACAACAACCGCCAAAACCAATGTAAGCCTGGTATGGCAAGCTTTGTTTATACCCAAAGCTTCTTAATAATTTACTGATGTGTATCGCTGCAGTTCATATCAGCAATTGAGAGCCCTTTGAAGGCTGCTGGATACAATGTTCAAGTAATCAATGTTGTAGCTGCAGCGGGCTCCATACTGGTCACAAGCACCACCGAGTTCCTCGACGGCTCCACAACCGGTGCTGCAGATTTTACAGCAGCCCTAAGCGACAGCACTTCTGTTTCTGCGCTTTTCCCGTCCTCTGTTTATGGCACCGTAGCTGTCACATCGGTCACCACGGAATCTGTGTCAAACCCAAGTAAGGCCCGCTGAATTTTGCTCTTATCATTGGTACGACACACTCAGAAATTATCGTTCACATCATGAAGTTTCTGCAGGTGGAGCCGCTCACCTTGGAGTCAGCAGTTTCCTTGCAGCAGTTGTAGCTGTGGTATTGGGAGCTTTGGTTTGCTAGGAGCTTTGCTCTGTAATTTTTCTCGTTTGTCACAAGAAGATGTAGTTCCAAATGTGCAAGTTCGCTAAGCAAGGCTCTGTGCAGTTCGTGGGTTGGTACAACATTGCAGCATTTACCTAGACCATGAAATACAGAACTAAAATCTGCATTTTTGTAAACATTTCACAACAGATTCAATCCTACGTTAAAAAGCCTCTTGCCATCTCAGGATGTTGTCTTTGAGATGCAATGAGAGACAGTAATTTTTGGTGCAGGCTTAATTACAGTTGAGCGTAAGGTGTTGCGTAATGTTCAAGCAGTACGTGACTTTTGTTCTGCACCACGGGTATACAACTTACAGCTGTATGCTGACAGTGTTCAAGGATGCATTGTAACAGAAGGAGAACAAGAAAGGTCCCTACCATAACAGACCTACTTTTAGCTGGAACCGAACCAGAAAGAAGCCGACCGGCAACAACACAAGCCTACCAATCAATACGGGGATTATCTCACCAAGTTAGTCATGCAGGAACTGGCTGGATTCTGCCTGCAGGCCTGTGACATGTACTTTGACATGCGCCAAGCTTCTGCTCCCTGGCGCTGCAGTGATGCAATATGCTTGCTTGCGCATATATGAAGTCTTTTGAACACTATGACATACCTGCTATGACATACCTGCTATGACATACCTGCTATGACACACATCACACGCAACATGCTCAGGCACTCTTTGCTGCAGATGATGGCCCAACCTCATATGCATTTGCCAGAAGATCATCAGCAGATGCCTCTGCGTTGCAAAGCATTGCATCAGGCAGACCAGGGTCCGCCTTATTTGCAGTACTACTGTCACAGCAATACTACCAGTAGTACTGTCATCAGGCATGGCAGAGCCTCTGGACAACAGCAGACAGCTGCTGCCTGTCACCACTGCAGCAGCACCTGTGCCATTAACTGCACAGGCCCTGACAGTCAAAAGCCCCTTTCTGTCTCTGCCAGTCTAAATGGCTGGCAGGAGACAGTTTCCGCACACTCTTGCCTCAGCTTCAACTTTGTCATTGTTTCATCAGGCATTCACTCTCAGCAGACAGCTCTCTAGCACACTTGGGCCCTTCCTGCCTGTCCTCAGTGAATCTCAGTTTAGCAAGACATTGCGATGCTGATGGGAGGAACTGGATGCATGCTGACTGCTACAAGGACAGGATGGCATTTTTACAATGGGTAAGCAAAGCAAACGGTCATTAAAAAATAGCATATAACTACTCCTGGCAACTCCTGGCAGGTATCATCAGGTTCATGGATAATGTTTGCGTTGTGAGCTGACATCATGGTGTGCAAGTGATATCTGCATTGTCCACATGTCATGGCTGTTCCTGTGTAGCTTTCCTGCTGATAAAACCCTTAAGGAGTTTATGCAGTGTAGGCACCAACATGGATGTGCAGTTGTTGCGTCAAGCAAGCAGACCGGCTGCCACTTTAAGGCCTGTCAAAGCCTCTGCCTCAACCCTGCATGCACCTGTGTCAAATTCTGAGTGCTCAGTACAAGAGGCTGCCACTGACCCCTTGCAACCTGCACCAGGAGGCACCATGGTGGCATTTAGACAGCCTGAAATTGCTGACCTGCATGTCAATGAGACATCTTGTGCATAATTACTGTATACCAGGCTGTCAAAGGCCTAGTAGTGCTAGCAGCTTAATTCAAACGTTATCTGCACTCATGAACCTGATGTCAGTCTCTGCCTCCAGTTCAGTGGTGTGTTTGTGTAGGCTGTCGGCTGGCAGGACCAAGCAACAGGCATGGCAATTTCACGAGTCAGTTCGTGACAAAGATAAGCCAGGGGCAACATGCTGTGTACACTATGGTATTGTTTGGATGCAAAAGGAATGCCTCATGAAGCACAAGCACCGTTGAAACTTGTGAAGGAAATGGAAGGTGGCATTCCTGTATCAGGGCAATCTGACAGTGATAGTTCGTTAACATCGTGCTCGTGTGACTTTTGACGCCTTGTCTTGTGATGCATGCAGTGCTGTATGTGCGCCATGAGTACCACTTGAAAACACTGAGTGTCCTGTTTGCATGCAGACGAGTTTCAGGTCCAGATGCAGCCACTTCATGCATGTAATAATTAACCCTCATGTTTGCAATGATCCTTCGAGGCCCTCAGATGCATGTTGCCTGAATGAGCAGTTGTTCTCTCCTGATATGACTTTTATATGCTGCTATAGCCTGGGTAGGAGTGCAACATCTGACCAAATGACAGCGGGACAGCATAATACTACACATGCGTAAGTATGCACATAGTCTCTACAAATCAACCAGCCTGCAAGTTCCATTTGACTGCTGATTGAAACTATGTGCACAAAATGCACATTCCGCAAAAGTGTGCTCATCTAACTTGAATGATAACCACACATTGTATGGTGCACTTTTAATTGCATGGTGTACCATATGGCATGGTGTATACACCAAATGTATGCCGATCAGCGCATGCCTGCTTCATGTCAAGCTGTTGTGGTCAACAGCCCGTATGCATGTTTAACCATACAACAAGGATTATATAGAATGGTTTTTTGTGTCCATGTTGATTGCTTGTCTTGCAATCAGCGCTATGTCTAGCTATGTCAAGCCTCCCAGCATAGTACCTGGCAGAATGCATCCATTTGGGCAACTGCAAAGCAGTGTTGTGTCACACACAATACCTTGCACCACAAAGGCGCGGGCTATTGTCTGCCAAAACACAGTGGATATGCCATGTACAACATGCCAATCTCGACCAAATCAATTGTTATGCCACACAAGCATGTACTTGTTCTAGCTGGGCAGTTGCAAGACATGCTCTTCAGCTGCACTGTCATGATGCCAGTCATGATTTCAACAGTGTCAGCATGCCCTTTTGCCAGGGTGATGGTTGCAGCAACAGGATGTGCGCAAGTTTCCTGGCAACCAACAGCCTATCCATAAAGTGCAAGACAGCAGCCCAGCAATTTATACAGTGATGATCAATGCACAACAATGCTGTGCATCTGCCTGTGTCCAGCTTTGAGAGCTGCTCCTTCAAGTTGCATGATATTTGCAATTAGACAAAGCCCCACCACACTGTCATCTGTGCTACGTCCCTGCCATAAGCAATGTTGGTAACTGCTAGAAGCATGGTTGGGTACTGCAACACTCCGCACAAGCCGTGCACCTGCTGCAAGGAAGTAAGCACAGCAACAGCAGCAGCCGTGCCAGATCACTGTCCTGCCATGTATTCTGCCATATATATACTGGCAAACATGATATAGTGCCCCTGTTGACTGGCAGAGTACGACGCAGGACGGTGATCTGGCATGGCTGCTGCTGCCTGTAAATATGTATGTTCCTGGCTATGCTAAGGCCCTACCCCATGAGGACGTATCAGCTCTTGTGCGGCATACAGCTACGTACATTGCAAGGCACTGCAGCTGTGCATCAGCAAATCTGATGTACAGCAGAGGCATCTAGGCAACACAGCTCATGATGTTCAGCAGCAGCACTGTTCTGCAGCTGCATTATGGCAGCATAGCTATGTGGCAATAGTATAGCTACATATGTGGCAGAACAGGTATGCTGCAAAAGGCAGGAGTACAAGTACACCATGGCGATGCACTTCGGCAACAGCAGAAAAACAGATTCGCTACCACAATGTTAGGTGACGCTGCCGAGCTACTGCATAGACAGATTTTGAAGCAACTACTTGGTGTTAGAGACAGTACTGCAAATATATTTGTACTAGCTGAATTAGGCCGTTTCCCTTCGTGATTCCATTGGTGGCAACAAATTCTGCGCTATTAGAATCGCACTAACGATTTGTTTGACGATGAATGTCTCATCAAGTGTGCTTTTTAAGAACATGCATGATCCGGCTCACCTTTTTTGGAGCCATAAAATTCACAGTTGGCTTTAAGGTCAATCTGTAGTTTTGAGCATTGAGGATGATTTAGACATGAGTATTGTCATTGGCAATGCCAAAATCCATTTTGCACAGACATGGCATCAGATTAGTCTCAGCAGTGTCGTTAGGTGCCAGCCCTTACAGCCAGAATATGTCCTAGCACTTTACCTTTCAGCAGTCAAGGGCTCCAAGAATCGGAACTCATCAGCAGATTTAGATGTGGATGTCATGGTCTCCATGTAGATACTGGTAGGCTTTTGCCTTTGGCACAGCAGGTGCCTAGGGAGCAGCGTCATTGCGTTTTCTGGGCTTCTGGTTCAGCAGAGGATAGATATCATTTTGTGTCTGATTGCTCTGCATTTTGTGCCATCAGGAACAGATTCAGAAACATATTCTGGGGCCCAGCCCCTAGACTGTCTTCTTTTTTATCCATAGATAGGAGCTAAATAGTAGTGACAGCGTATTAGCAGCTGCTCTCAGGAATCAGACATCCTGTTTTTGGAGAGCTGCAACTGTATTTACCGTCTCTATTTTTGGTAGCAGTTTTGCTGACTGGTTCAAAAACTGCCAGTTCTGAAAACTGCTGAAAACTGGAGCCAGAACACTCAGTCTGACTAGAGTCTTAAGAAACAAACAGTTTTCACACTCATCTCAAACTGGCAGTTTCTGAAACCATGGAATACACACAGTTTCAAACTGTACCAGACCTTGATGAAAACTGTGTGTTCTAGTACACTCACAAACTATGAGTAAACTTCACACAGTTTTAGCAAATGCTACACACAAAGCATCATAACCCTCTGCCAGATTACAGTGTAATCAAGCATCGCTGATGGCGTACTTGGTGTCTGAAAGCCCAGCACATCAATTTGAAGGAGTGTGCAGTACAATGTGTATCACTATGAGTGAAGCAGTCTACGCTGAGCGCTGAATGCAATTCTAAATACAGATTGAAGTCACTGACATACACTGCTTGCTCAAGGTCAAGAGGACGCTAAGATCAAGGCTTGTCACAACCTCTCAGATTGTCAACAGAGTGTCACCAAAGGTTCACAGGTCTAGCTTTTAATCATGTGTTCTACGCTCCAGTGATGCGCTGAAACCAGACAGCACTTGGACCCTATGCAACATCCTCATCATCACTGTCATCATCTTTGTCATTCAGGACTGCAACAATATTTCTTGCTGGCTTGCACACCACTGTTAATGGACGAAGCTCCTCAGGTGGCCAGTCAATGCGGTCTTACAACAGAAAATGGGTCCTGTCCCCGGCTTGCCAATAGCTGAAGTGTGGGGAAATGCAGACCCGCTTTCTAACTACATCAAGCTCCACAACCAAATGACACTGGGATTGGAGTCCTGAACCTGCCGCGGGGCGCTGACTCTCCCCAAACCAGGTGGCGTAATGTCAAATCCTGCTCCCTCTGTTCTTTTGACAACTGTTGGTCAGTTGCTGCATTATAGCATCAGACAAACAAGACAGGCTTCTTTTTCTTCAAGGTCAGGGAGCGCACTCTTGTTATAAACAGCATTTGCACCTGCAGACCACCATAGTCAGGATATTGTCAAAGACATTTGATATGAAAGACGGTGGCATTTGAAAAGTGTAGACCGGGCTTGGTACTTTCAACTCAGCAGCGGCAGCAGCGCTGCAATAGAATTAACAGCCTGGATACAGAGGAGTCTTCTGCGCGATGCTGGTGCTTCACAAGACGTTTGCCTGTCTTGCTTGTGCAATGCAAAGGCTCAGCCATGCCACGGATTAGCAATGCCAGTGCAAGCAGCAGTCAAGCATCTTGAGTTGACGGGTCCTAAAACACACGAACTGATGTTGACCAACTGTCACCACCTGCATGCCGTGATTCAATTGCTGGCTACCTGCTGACTTTTGCTGTAGAGATGCAACTACATCTACAACAGCATGGTCAAGTGGTCCAAGAGAGCAGGGACTTGCAAGGGTCAATGTCTGGTAGCCCCAGCAACAAGCTGTATGTGTTTTGCGAAAGAAGCCTCACCTGTCAGAATTGCATTCTTGATGAGTGCACAATGCAAATGAGTTGACGACCTAACCCTACGGCTGCACCAACAGAGCAGGGACTGCGTAGGGCTCACCCTAAACCCTAAATAAGTGCAGTGAGTGCCGTGAGCTCTATGCGGCTGAATTGCTCATCATATGGAATGGACTGCAGCAGCTTGAAGTTGTACTGCATGCTTGTGCAGCATACAAATAAACAGCACCTGTGCATAACGATGGCTAGGAGTCTGCCAGAGTGAACATGTTGGCTCTTCTAGACTTCGAGTGCGCTCTCCTCCATTCATCTCTATGTTGATGAGCCCTAGCTTGTCAGCATATTTACCGTTAAAATAAGGTTCCCTTAGTCAGCAACAGCTGGCCTCTGATTATGGCTGCAGTGCCACTATCCAGGGCGGGAAACCCCCATTGCTCATTTTATGTGAACCTGCATTCCGGCTGGCCCTGACAAATGCAGAGCATGATAAAGGTACGACAACAAGTCACAGCCTCCAAAATGCTGTCACGCCAGAGCACAACAAACACAAAACTCACGTCACATGCACAACAAATTTTAAATGAAAACACCGTACTGCAACAGAATGCTAGCGCCCAGTTGCTCACCTCCATAGCTGGAAACATGCAGTGCCTTGTCGCCAGCATGGTACTGAATGACGTTCATTCTGATGTCAAATAGAAGCGTGATGACGATACAGATATCCTCCACCATCCTGCGACCTCTGATGAGGCTGATCGCAATCTTGCTGGCCATCTCAGCTGCTGTTGCGTTTTCCTCTGCCATGAATGTCTGTTGCATCTCTGAAGCCTCGCACTGAACGAGCTTCTTGAGAGCGGATACGTTTGCGGTGTCCCCTACAGCATGTGCCACTGCTGCAAGCAGGTTTTCTCCACAAGCCTGCAGCTTGGCCAACACCACATGCAGAAGACTGTTGCCTGCAGGATCAACACGACTGTCAGCAAGTTCAGCGGGTACCACAGTTCCACATGAGCGCGGCCGGCTATTCATCAGGGCACTGCTCACCTCCTTCCCTCTGGAACGTCCTGCACGACAGCTTTGCACCAACACAGCAGCTCCTCCAACACCTTGTCTGCCGTGTTGTCCACGTTTTCACCGAACTTACAGGCCCTCCTGATCGCCTGTACCAACGCATCGTTGCAGCTGTATCTATCACGACCCGCATGCCTTCTCAGGCAACAGCCGAACGCCTTGAGGCAAGCTTGCTGAGAGCACTCGGTGCTGGATCTTGACAATTTCGTAGCTCCTGTTCCACTCTGCGGTCAACGTCGCAGCGGCCGACAGCGCTTGGGCGTCGCCCAGTCCCAGCGCGGTGCCCAACCGCCTGCTCAAAGCGGGTCTCGGATGCATCTGTTGCGACGTTGTCCCGCCAACGTTGCGACGTTGTCCCGCCAACGTTGCCACGCGACCGTCGCTCGCTCATGGCTGACCGGAAAGCGCCCATGACAGACATGTTGCTGTGGCTGTTGTTGTGGCTGTTGTTGAGAGTCAGGCGCCGTCAACGACATCCTGCTCCTATTACACAAGATTTCGTTTACTAATTACCGTTGTCTCGCAGAAAGGCCCTGAAACGCTGCCGAACAAGCCTGCCGAATTGTTCGGCCGTGTTGGCACGGCGCCCGAAGCGCGCTGAATCGAACAGCCAAAAGCATCCCCACACGCCACCCCCACACCATTTGGCATCCCCAACACATTTCGGCAATTTTCGGGGCCCCAAACCCCAGACTTATTGGGCGAATTAATCCGCCCTCCGAAACCGCTCCCCAATCCTTGCTTAGCACGCTGAAATGCAGCCACAAATTCTGTTGGCGAGGGGGGGATTCGGTGGCGATTCGGCGAGGGGGGGCCCTTCTGCAAATTTTCTGAAATAGTAAGTCCGTTGCACTACAGTGCATATGTAGCAGGTTGCACCGAAAACAGAAGTTGGCTGACTGAACAGGCTCTCCCTTTGTGAGAGGCAAGTTTCTTCAGGCAGCAAGCTTCTGCGACTTCCTGAGAATCGGTCTTGCCGCTTGGCTGTTGCTTTGCTGCAGGAAGTGAATACTACAGGTGCCAGCTGTCCTGTTTTGCCACGAACGTTGACCAAGAGTGGCCATTCTTTCCTATGCCTTTTGCGTGCCGCACAGCTGCCAAGTTGGGGCTTTGTTTGTAGCTTGCTTGTGCTGCAACAGTACTGGTGCCTTCATCGACAAGTCAATCGCGCTAAAGTCGGTTTACACGGCGGTGAAGCCGAACGGAGAAAGGTGTGCCGGCTGACTTGCTGTGCTTGATCGCGCAGCAGAGCTGATTGAGCGACATGCTTGATATCACTGTCTAAACGTGCAGGTGTGCTTCCTCCGACCTAAACTTCTGACTCTAGCTATATAGAAAACACGTGTACATTGAGGATTCAAGCCATCAAAGACAGACTACAGATGCGTCTCATGGTGTTCAGCAATTTAAAAACTGATAATGACGCTCAAGCTCAAGCACGTATCCGGGCCGCAAGTCAGGCGCACTAAAAGATTGGCCCCTCATGTTTCACAGGTTGTGCCTGCTAAGCAGAATTTTGTAACCACAGAAGCGGTGCTAACATTCAGACTGCAAGGGTCGATGATTTTGCTGACTGGTTACCTCGCATTTGTTATCTGGAAACTTGTGGGAAGTCTTTGCAAATTCCAATATAACCGATGAAAATTGCCACAGCTTGACGTGTTCAGCCTGATTATTTCTTCTAGGACATCATGCTGTCGCTGCATTATAATTGACAAATATATGCAGACCGCACGTAGTAATGGTCACAAACTGTATATTGGGGCAAAAGTTTGGCAGTTATAAAGAACATGGCAAATCGCCGTTACTGTCGATCAATGCCCAGGCCCTTTCATCCCGGAGGCAATGAACTAAGATATCCTCGCCACTTCGACACTCCCAATCAAGGTCGCGAAAGCCATCTGGGACATGATGCATCTGTATCCTAGTCCCTGCAAACCAAGTGCCTACAATACCGTCTTCTGGACCTCCTGCCAAAAGCATGTCACCAGCTTTTGAAATCCAGGACGCAACATCATATGTAAAAGCGAACCCCATACCAGAAGCGTAAGGCGCAGTGATGGAACCTGCAGGAGTTGTGTATGTCCATGGAATCCCCGTTACGTACCCTATGCAAGACAAAGACGAGGGCAACGTGCCCTGCCGAACTCTCCTAAAAAAGTTTTCTGGTCTGAAATACGAGTCATCGCCCAGCCTGATCAAGTACTGGAACCGATAATGCTGAGTAGCCCAGCGAACTGCAGTAACAACTTTCGTCGTAGTCGCCGACTGCCCCTGAGCACCAATATCTCCCCAAAATGCGTCGTCATAGTCCAACGAATCAAGTAAAAGCAGATCGTCATTCTTTTGCTGCTCTTGCTGGACAGTGGCGGCAATTTCTCTGCTTAAATTACGACCGCCTATGCAAAACTTAAATATGTACTTCGGAAGCTCGGGACCCGCGACAACACGCAGCTTATCGACACTTCTTTTCCACTGAACACGTTGCCAATGGCGTCGCTCCGGTATATGAGCTGCTGAGGTGACAGCCACCACAGCAAAGACGCTCTCAACGTGTTTGCTGTGTCTCGTAGACCACTGGGCAAAATAAGTTGACCGACCTGTGCTGCTACTGGAAACTTCATTGTCACGCTCGACCCAAACTGAAAGACGATTTTTTACTCGATAGGAGTGGTCAAAGGCCAAGACGAGAGCTATGCATAAAAGACATGCAGCCCCGACCCTCTGCACTCTCGGACGCCAGGCCATTGAAGACTTGTGCCTCGCATCAACACTCTATTTCTATTGAGAGATACAAACCGTTTTTGCGTTCCCCCTTCGTGCTGACATTAAACATTAAACATTTGCTGCGGCTATGCACTGAGGGTCAGGGTTCGATAGGGGGTCTCGAAACAGGTAGGATGCCCACGTCGGATAGCTTCAGGCTGCTTCACGCGGTTGTGTGTGAGCAGCTCACTGGACACAATTCTTTTTGTGGGTAGGGAACTTTCGTTTTAATGAAGCGCGAATGCATGCAGTCTTATCAAGTTGCAACCAGAGCGGTATTTACAGGCTTAGGCCGAGAGACTTGAGGCTACATTATCCTCTGCCAAAATCCATAATGTATTAGATAATTATGTAATATACAGTGGAGAAGTGCCATGCTACGTGAGCTCGAGATTTAGTTCGAAATAACAAACCAATATGATGGTCAAAAATCCATTCTTAAGCTGGATTCCAGCTTGACACGAATCCGAGATTTGTGTCAAGCTGACCTTGCATAGTTAATTGTGTGCAAGTCTCACTGTCTGAAACGCACTGCAAGGGCGTTCAAAGACACAACATGAGCATGCGGCCATTTAAAGTGACACAAGTCACAGAAAGCACCAGTACTGTTGCAGTACAAGCAAGCTAAAAACAAAGCCCCGTCTTGGCACGCAAAAGGCATAGGAACGAATGGCTTTTCTTGGTCAATGTTTTCGTGGCAAAACAGGACAGCTGGCACCTGTAGTATCCACTTCCTGCAGCAAAGCAACAGCCAAGCAGCAAGACCTTCCACAGGAAGACACAAAAGCGTGCTGCCTGAACAAACTTCCCTCTGACCTCCCTCTGTCGACAGAGGGAGAGCCTGCTCAGTCAGCAAACTTCTGTTTTCTGTTGCATATGCACAGTCGTGTACATTGCAATCTCCAGCAGTGCAATGGTCCAGACCTGAATTGATGACTCAAGCTGTAGTACAGTGGGGCCCATAAGTCCTGATCAGGACATTTGCATTGCTGGAGATGGCAAAGGACATTGCAATTCAAGACCATCACAACCCATTGAGTCAGCATGGTGTTGCCTCTTACGTGACCAAGTTTGAAAGCAAAAGCTTTAGACTTCGTTCAAAGTTTGGGGTAGCCTTTGCTCAGCGAGAAAGCTGCTGGCGCAGTCAGCAATCAGCGTCTGCGTCTAGTCAAAGTCAAGGGGCAAGGGGAAGCCAAACTCTGGCAATTTTTATGAGCAGGTAAGTAGACTGCTGTGTTGTGCCTATGCAAGTCACAGCACTGAAAACAAAGGCTTGCTGACTGAACAGGCTCTCCTTCTCTCAAAGGAAAGCTTGTTCAGGCAGCAAGCTTTTGGACCTTCTTGTGCAAACGCTTTGTTCTATGCCTGCTGCTTCACTGAGAGAACTGGATACTACAAGTCAAAGCTGACCAGTTTTACCAAAGACCCAGGGTGTCACAGGCTGTCGTTGTGTATGTCTTTCGCGTGCCGCACAGCTGCCAAGTTGGGGCCTTGGTGTCAGCCTTGTTTCACTGTCACAGACCTGTTGCTTTTACCAACGCTACAAATGCGCTACAAGCGCTTTCTGCGCCAGTGAAGCCGTACACAGAAAGGTGTGCTGGTTGACTTACTGTGTGAGCAAGGACCGCCGCTTAGACACAGACTTGCGCTTCGCACCAGTGTCAGAGCTCGCACAAGTTCCTGTTCCGACCTATACTTATGGGCCCCACTGTACATGTTTTGAGTCACAAACTGATCAACATTTTCAGCTAGTGCCTCATCATCATCACTGATGACTAATGGCTGTTGTAGACCAGCAACTTCATATCCATTCTCTGCACTTAGTAGTACGTAGTAGTACTGGCTCTTCTCCGCTACTTTGCCACGAAGACTGCCACTTGGCAAGCTCTGCAATAGGGGGCTTCAGGGACCAGTATTACCAAGGCATTGGCTGAATTACTAATGACTCCAAACCAAACTCAGATTTTGGCTCAGAGTAAATTACTTACCAGAATCGAGTTTTCGGCGCCGAGTATGGGTCAAGTTAGATGCACGCCACAAGCGCACACCACAGTGATCCCAAGCAAATGGTTGGCATGTGGGAGTGATCCCCAGCAAATGGGGAAAACCCAAGCATGTACTGCATAATGTACAAGCTGCTCCCACAGCCCTCCTCCGCGTGCCATTTCTAACCCATCATGGTAGTAGAAGCTTCTCTGCTACTACTGGCTCAGCCCCAACTAAACCTGCCCCCCAGCTCTGCCAAGTAGCAGGCTGAACAGCCAGGGCCTAAATGGGCACCAGCCTGATCATGTGCAATGACACACACATGATCCAAACCAAACTCAGAGTCTGGCTCAGAGACTCCTCACACTCGTGACAGGGCGTTCACACTGGACAGATTAGCGTGCGGGTTAGCGTTAGTAATCGGTGTGAACGGGATTAGCGTGCGATTTAACATCGGGTTAGCGTCCGATTTAGTGCAAAACGCTAAACCATCTGCCGAGGTGGTTTAGCGATTTGACCTGAGGTACGACTTGTCCGGTGGTGACACTGAACATTGCCGATGATGCAGATACGTTGCTGAAGAGTTATGTTGGCCGATTAAGAACGTACTGGGCCTTGCGCTGACCTCACGCCAGCATCCGCGTAGGCAACATGTGTCAGGTGACAGCTGTCCGGGCGATGGATGCTTTCTGGCAGGTGTTTAAAGACGCCATTGCCTCCAATATATCGCCACGCTATGCCTCACCCTACTAGCGGCAACATTTCTGGGCTTCTCGCGCGGTGTGTGCGTGATGTCGTATGAGATACACAGCCAACTTAGCAGCCGCAACTCACTGCCAACTCACCCACAACACCACGAACAGCAGGCGTGTTGCCGGGCCTTTGTTTTTACGTTGTCGCAGCTTGACAGAAAACGCGTGCTTGCAGCCTGCAGGCAGGCTGTACTGTCACCAGTTTAGTGCATTAGTGTCGATTTACGGTAAGGGTTTTACTCTTCAGATTCCCCGCTAAACCGACACGCTAAATCGGTGCAGTGTAAATGCCCCCCAGTCGTTGGAGGATGACACCGAAGTGACACTCGTACGCAATCCGAAGACAGACGGACCGCGAAGAGCTACGCAAAGGACAAGTATGAGATGCAGAGAGCGATAGATAATTACAGATCTGCGAGTACACAAGAAGTCGTTGGAGATGGCTTTTGCTCAAACCAAGGTCCATGTGGGTCCGGTACCTTGTTTGACTTTCCGTTCGAGGCACGTGCGCCAATTGCCAGGCGGATGCAGCATTCCGCAGCGGATCCTTGGCACCTTGCCTCGGTTGTGCGGCACCCTTGCAATCATGAATCCGCACGCTGATCCGCACATCACTATCGCAGAGTGCAGAAGGATCGTCGCAACTCCAGCTCCTGACCGGGGCGAGCCGAGGTGGCACGTTCAAAGTGTTGATGCGTTCAATAAAGCTTTTGCTACCTGGCAACGCGCAAACACAAGTTGCAGCAGTTTCCGGCCCCGAGTATGGGTCGAGTTAGATGCTGGCACGCCACAGGAGAAGTGGGATCCCAGAACATGCTGGTGCTTGCTCAGGGATTCCCCTCAGAGGAGGCCCTCTCGCGAAACCTTTTTTTTGTGACTACTACTGCCTTACCATTGATTGCTATGAGATCACACTTCGGTGTTGCCCGCGTGCTCTACTCTGGCTCGGCCATTTTGCGGGGTTGCCCGCGTGGGCGCAGGTTTTTAAAGGGGGCTACGCCCCAAAAATTGGAATTGTGCCGATTTAGGAGGGCAACCCGCCTTCGGCCGGATCGCGGGGATGCGCTCTGCCCGCGCGGGATCTGGGTGGGGAGTCGAACCCTGGCTGTACACAAGCAAAATGAATGAGCTCAAATTCAAGAGCTCAGAACTCACCGGCAGTACTGTATGAGCGGCAAAACCCTCACTAACTCACCGTGAAGGTCAGGTCACATTGGCGTCATGATTAGAGGCAACGAGATCGCAGATCAACTCGTAATAGCAGCAACATAGAGCTGGGATGTGAAAGTATCGGACTTGCATATCGAGCCATACGAAGACCTCATATGGCAATGGGGGAGGAGCTCCGATGACGACGAGCACCTGCGCGATTAAAAACAAGGGAAACCGTGTTCCATGTCAATCTGCTAGGGCACCTGCAGAAGCACCTGTGCGCAGCGCACACAGTCCTTCCGATGCCGCTGAGTTCTGAATTGACGTTGAAAAGCTTTCTGCATTCCTGTAAACTTGATTGCATCCTGACAGCGCGTCGCACATGGCAAATCAACCGTGCACCTACAGTCCACCACAACTTACTATGCCGTCGAAGGCTAGTGCATTTTGCCTCCCCAACTTCACATCAGCTAGACCCGCAAATACGATGGGAACACCCATGCGTCAGCTTCATCGACAGTTGGGTCATGGATTCCTTGCTGCAAAGCCAACAGCATATGCAAAGTGCAGTACTAAGAGAAATGTTAATATGCCAACCAGGCAGCACAGCTGGCCTTGAGTGTACGAGCTACCAGGTCCAAGCAATTGCTCACACCAGTGCCCAAGCTTAGAAAGACTGACGTACCAAGACTTGCAGGTTAGCAGCTTGCAATACAGATCACTCTGTGGTCAGCTGGTTCAATACCTAAGTCTGCTGTTGTGCTGATGAGTTGTACAGATATGTAAATTTGTTCTGTTTTGCTGCAGTACTTTCTGGCACTGCAATTGGCCCTAGAATGATGCTCATCAGCAGAAAGCTGCGGGCCTGAGGCACATTGCTTCATAAGGCCTGTTCTTGGCCATCACCCTGTGCGTCTGGGTAGTGAAAAATGCTTCAGTGAACAGCGTCAATACTGAACCGTATGCATTGCGGCAGATTTTCCCACCCCTGACTCTGATCAGGGGCAGAAAGACGTCAGCATGGACATGGTTCTGCTGTCAGTAACTGGGCTTGTAATTAGCCCAGTTATTCATTCATGATCACCTTCACTTGCTGATACCAACATGATTGGTTGTTTTGGCAAGTGCAGAGCCTCAACATGAGAATGCAACAGCACTGCTGCCTGATGCACCTTCTCCACAAGTGTAGAGTAGGAAAAGAAGGCGACTCAGTCAAGGTATGCAGTACAAGCTTGTGAAGCACTAGTTAACCTTAAACTGCCTGATATGCATCTAAGCATAGCGTTGTCATGCAGGCTTGACAATATTAGTCACGCCTGCTCAGGCTGTGAGCACATTCCAGCAGCAGTCATATGGCAATGCACAGCAGCTCCAAACAGATCAGCTTCCCTCTCAAAAGGGATCCACATTCCAGAATGCTTGCCAGACAGCTGTAGCACAAGGTTTTACACCTGCTTAAAACCAACAAAACACTGAGACACAAGTTACAGCCACCCGCACACTCACCATACAAGCTTCAGTCAAGTCAGCTCAAGCCAAATGCCAAGCTACGTACTGGATGCCAGCAGGCAGCACATGTGCTCATTGCACAGCTGAATATCAACTGTTAGTTGCACACAGTCAAGCAGCTCTTCAGCAGAGTTTGACAGCAGTGGAGCGACAAGCTACTGCACAGCAGTTGTTGCTGCACTTGAGGCGCATAGACATATGCGCATGTATCATGAAGAACCCAGTATACACGTTCACAGCCAGGGTCTCCCGCAGGAAGCTTTATCCTCTGCACAAGCTACAAGGAAGTTTCAATTTCAATGACCCCTCGTAGTTCAAAAGCCGCAAGCGTCTCATTAAAGTTGTGCTGTTTCTACTGTCTGTATGGAATAGTGGTGTAGTAGTTTTGTAACAGTTGCTTCCCTGCATTCCTTTGTCATCTATCATTGGAATGCTGATGTTGTGAGTTCAAATTGGCAGCAACAGTTTTTCTCGACCATAGTTTTCCATCGATGTCACTACAACGAAACCGATCACCGACAGATGTCCTCAGACTGGTCCTCACAGCAACACAACGAGTATGTCCATTAACGAAGGCAGGTTCCTGAAGGGCTGGCCATTCACAGCGAACAACGACTCGGCCAAGCCAATCAAGAGACAATATACGTACAAGCGAGGCGCAAAACGGCCGAACATATGCTCCAACACATTGGCAATGAGTATTGGGAAAAAAATCGCAGGGTAACAGATTTAAAGCTCAGAACGACAATATAAACGAGGCCAGCTCTGGCGCATGAAGAAAGCGTTTCAATGGCACTGCGCATAGCTTTCAGGAGGAGTCATCCCAGAAAATGGCAACTACCCATTATGCAGAGGAGACGGGCTCTGGATCACACATATTTGGTAGGGGCTCTCACCCATAGATGAAGAAGATGATAATCCACAGACATGATGAGGCGCACAAAAACATGATCAATGCCATCAACACAGGAGATCACAGAAGCTTTTCCCATTGTAGCAGTCGTTGGCACGGAAGAGATGCCAAGAATCAAGTCCCCAAGTGGGTGCTGCCAAGCAATATGCTGGCAATGCACAGTGACAATCCACAAGAGGCTAGGGCAAAGCTCAGGCTGGACATCAATCCGGCACTGGTAACAGAGCAACCCCCCCCCCCAATGTTATCGAGGTGTGTGCCCCAACAAACTGTACAAACCCTGATGTGAAGAATGCTTTAATCAACAGCTTCAGCAGCAGCTTGATGAGGTGCCTAACGCAAACTTGCTATTGCTTAGGGCAGCTTCAATGCCAAGCTGGGCGGTGAAGCACAGTTGTGGGGTGGTGCTATTAATATTGGCAGATGGGTCTTCCAGCGCCACTTATTGGCAATGGCACCTGGTTGCCGCACGTTTGTATTGCCAACAATCCAGTTGTGACAAACACCATCTTTCAGCACAAATTGTTTAAGTCAGTGCACTTGCAGAAGTGGCACAATCCTGATGCAACTGATAGCACCAAGCACCAGGTGATCATGTTCTGTTCAGGAGACGTAACATCAAAGCTGTTCAGGATGCTCAAGTCTTCAGAGGGCTGACATCAAGTCGGACACACGCTCATGATTTGCAAAGTGCGGTTGGAGTTCAGGAAGCTAGCCAAACATACATCCCATCGTCGCTTGCAGCCAGCTCCCTTTACCGTGAAGCAGGCAAGGAAGCATCCCAGCTATCCCTGCAGGGCTTGTTGGCCACTCGCCGCCACGTTTCCAATGGCAAGAAAGCATCCCAACTATCCCTGCAGGACTTGTTGGCCAGCTCTCTCAAAGCCTACCTCAGCATTATGGTGCAGGCTCATCTGCAGCAATCTCCAAGAGACCTTGGATCTCAGAGCCGACCCCAACTGCAAGCGCAAGCTTCACTGGCCAACCCTACCCCTCAGGCCAAGGCTGAGTACAAGGTCGCCAGCCAAGCAGCCCACAAGTCTGCACTTGCTGATCACCATCATCACTTCAAGTGCTCGCAAAGGTGCAACACTTCATGCACAAGGGTGACATGAACTTGGCATACAAGGCCCTCAGGCATCTCAGGCAGTTGCGACATGGGAGGCAGCCTATATGTGGTGCCAACTGGGGCAGAATCAAATTTGCTGCGGATGACTGCTGAGTGATACGTGTGGAGGTCTCTGATGACAGCGACAAGCTTTGGGGGGGCACCCCTGCTGAGCAAGATCTGCCAGGCCATCTCCCTGTCCACTGAGTCAAAGGCTTTGGTCAGGTCCAGCATACATATATGCAGAGTCTGGCCTTGGCCCAAGCCCCATCTGCACAGAAGACGCAAGCTGAACAGGGCGTCAGTGGTGCTCCTGCTTGGTCTGAACCCGCATTGCTCATCAAGCAGGCTGTCTGCCAGCCACTCTGAAAGGCGTGCACTCAGCACGTTGGCATAGGCTTTCCCAGCTATGCTCTGCAGAGCCATGGTGTGGTAGTCGCTGCACAGAGAACATCCCCCTTCTTAGGAATGGGTAGCAGAATGTCTTGCTTGAAGTCCTGGGGAGCTTGCTCTGTGCGCCAAATGCCAAGGATGACTCGGTACAGCGCAGAATGCACGGAGTCGCCCCCATACTCCAGCATCTCTGGTAAGGCGT
>JAABUK010005081.1_pt1 | contig 20837 bp, 23 predicted proteins | sample 5559141 | NCBI WGS metagenome assembly JAABUK01 (sample SAMN10711869, study PRJNA513367) | rock metagenome | isolation source: Antarctica rocks | place: Antarctica: Victoria Land, Pudding Butte nord | collected 2016-01-03
ATAGGTTAGAGAGACAACGCATTACGAGAGCATCATCATGTCGTGGCTACGCAACCACCACCAATCCTAACCCTCCTCTGGGCGTCAAGAACAACTCAAATTCTAAGCCCGCAAGAGTGGCTTTGATTGGCGCTCGCGGTTACACAGGTCAAGCTCTCATCGACTTGCTTAACCGTCACCCAAATATGGATCTTCGTCATGTCTCATCACGAGAATTGGCAGGGCAAAAGTTAAAAGGATACGAGAAGAAAGAGATCACCTATGAGAACTTAAGTGTGGAAGACGTCCGAAGAATGGAAGAAGATGGTCAGATAGACTGTTGGGTGATGGCACTACCGAATGGCGTTTGCAAGCCGTTTGTTGATGCGGTCAACTCGGGCTCTAAGAAGAGCGTGGTGATTGATTTAAGTGCCGATTATCGATTTGACACCGACTGGACTTATGGCTTGCCGGAGTTGGTTGAACGAGCGAAAATTGCGAAAGCAACTCGCATCTCGAACCCCGGATGCTACGCTACAGCCGCACAGCTTGGTATCGCACCTCTTATACCATTTCTCGGTGGCCAGCCTACTGTGTTTGGCGTTTCCGGCTATTCCGGTGCTGGAACCAAACCAAGCCCGAAAAATGACCTCCAAAACTTGACCAATAACATCATTCCATACAGTCTAACGGACCATATCCACGAAAAGGAAATATCTGCACAGCTCCAGGAGGACATTGCTTTTATTCCACACGTCGCGGTATGGTTCCAGGGCATACACCACACCATCAGCATTCCACTGAAGCATGAGATGACCTCAAGAGATATTCGAACATTATACCAGGACAGATTCGCAGGTGAGAAGCTCGTCAAGATCATTGGTGAGCCACCGTTGGTCAAAAACATTGCCGGCCGCCATGGCGTTGAAGTTGGCGGATTTGCGGTCCACTCAAGTGGGAAAAGAGTGGTTATCTGCGCTACGATCGACAACCTACTAAAGGGGGCTGCTACACAATGCCTTCGTAAGTATCTCAACCGGACGCAGTCGAAATTTTTACTAACCTGTGCCAGAAAACATGAATCTCGCACTGGGGTACTCAGAGTATGAGGGCATTCCGCTGGATTGATAGACGTAAAATTGCCATGAGCGCTGACCTGTTCTCGAGCGACTCTTATGGCTTTGTGTACATTTCATTTCCCGTTAGATATGCCGCCAAGATTCACTGGTAAGACGGGAGAGCGCCAGGACGATCGGGTGAGAGCAGACATCGGAACAGAGATGACTATTCAAACTGGACTGAAACCTCGAATACCGCAAAGGCGAAGGAAAGCACCACTTTATTTAACACAACGACGCAGATTGCCCGCTGCCTCCGTCTTTGTCCCATACCATCACGCTGAGAAATCTTCAATTCTTTCTGTAACCATATCCTTTTCATCTCAAGACATCGTCATCCTCTGCAGTCTATACCTCGTTACAGGATAGCACTTCAAGTATCACACCTTCTCATCATGTTCTACAGCCACTCTAGTAAGTTCCAATTCATCACTTCTTCCGTCGACATCCCCATTGATCGACGCGTCCTAATTGCGTAGTCCTGACCAGTCGTGAGCATGGCGTCGCGACTGTTTGGTAAGCTGGCCAGTCTCTTCTGCTTCTACTGAGCCTGACAGAAGCAGGCTGGTCGCCACACTTGGCGCGAAATCATCGCTGAAAACCGTCACGCGCAAGAAGATCCTCGACGTCGACGTCCATAAAGCGTGTGACACGATACAAAATCCCGAAGCACCAATGGCGTTGCGTCTGCAGGGTAACTTGCTGTATGTTCTTCCCTCATAGTTTTGTCCATCATCAGCGCGCTTTAACTTGCCTTTCACTCAGATATGGCGTTGCGCGAGTCTATTCTCAGCAGTGCGGTTACGTCCTTGCAGACGCACAAGCGGTTCGTGACAAAGTCCGGGGTGTTACGATGATGATGAAGGGAGTAGCTCTCGATCCTGAGGCAGGCAGAGCAAGGTAAGTCAAGCTTGCATGCCAGCACACCACAGTCAGCATTGCTTATGGGGCGCAGAGCCGACCAACTCAATCTCCCGGACGATCCTACTTTCATGCCGGAGCTGGACCTAAACTTCGATCTCTCAGTCTTTGACCTTCCATTGAAAACATCTGGCCGCTCGAGCCTAATGTCTCCACCATCCTTGATCTCAAGTCGATCAAGTCAACTGGCAGCAGCAGCAGAAGAAGAAGAGGTCGAAGAGCCCGCTCTCGAATTGCCATCTGGTGACACATCACTTGGAGTTGGATTGGGCGGCTTTGAACTTGGCTTGGCGGCCAGTTTGATCTCAGTGGGAAGGAGTGGGAGCAGAGCCCATGGTCCGTCTGTCCTTGAAGAAGAGACTGGCATCCTGGATGTCGGCTGGGAATTTGACGAACATGGAAACATGATCGAAATTACCGAAGCGCCAAAAGCTGCCACCCTAGTCCCACCAGCTGAAGATGTGCCTTCAGCTCGCATTGGGACGGATTCTGCAATTAGTGAACGAGTGCGGCAGGAGCATGCCGAAGGGCTAGAAGCTGCACAGCAGGTAAGTCTACTTTCTTTATAACCCCTCTGCATTGTCAACATGATTGACGTTGCATAGGGACAGGAATTTGACGATGGAATCCCGGCCTTTGGTGAGGATCATCACGTTCTCCCGGAAGCACAATCTTTCTCTCCTTTTCCCCCAGCAGGCCAAGTCGAGGCTGCGCAGCCTCCGATCTCTACCTCACCAGCCCATCCCGAAGAAGAGGCGACGCCATCTACAGCGATCTCTGCACCACATCGACGGGCGCGTGTGGTAAAGCCTCTTGAGTCGGACGAGAGGCCGGGTTTGACCAATGACGAGCTGCGGCAATGGAACGAGGGGTATCTTACTAATATGCAGGAAACTATTGATGCCAGACATCCCTACAAAATGGTACATCAAGCCAAAAAGAATGCAGAGCATTGGGTTCTAGGACAGGGAATAGGCGGCGTTGGCAGCGGCCTCGGCCGGGAGCATGCACCTGGCCCGTTGCAAATCTTTAGTGGAGCAACCTTAGTAGCTCTTTTGACAGGAAGAGAATTGTCGCCCGCAGGTACGAAACATGCAAGGAGCCCATCGGTCACAAGTGCTGCAGAAGAGGAAGAGAGACATGTGCGTGCTAGGGAGGAGGAAGGAGAGCAGGTTGGTCGAGGTGCTGGTGAGGAGGATCTGACACTTGCTGGGCAAGACGAGGGGACCTTTATCGGTGGTGATGAGATGGTACGTTGAACTTATTGCTTCCATATGGGTCCCGGCCACTAACAGATTATGCAGGATGTTGAAATGGGACGAACTGCTCCAGAAGAGCTACCCGATGGACGGTCCTCTCAGATGCCGTGGCATGTCTATTCTGCCTCGCGACACGGCTCAACACGTCCTTTCGGAAGTGCTGCAGCTGGGCTGACTTCAAGTGTCGGAGGCCCTGCTCGAGGCTTCGAACTCGGTCCACCTTCAGCGCTTTCGAGGCGTGGGTCACGACTTACTACAGCCAGTCCACTGCAGGGTCGTGGCCCTCCGCTGTCGCTCTCTCAACGCATCAGCATTATTAGTACACCAGATCGCGAGAGACTTACAACAAGCGGTGCCTTGGAGGGGGACGATGAAATGCTTGGCGCCGAGCTACCCCTACTGGGAGATGAGAGCGAGGAATTTCAGCTGTGTGGTCCTGCAGTAGCGGTAGACGCGCGGAATGCAGCTCAAAGTCGGTGGGTTGTCGCTGCGTTGGACTCCGAGTCCCGAAACTTTCTCGACTTTCTGGATGCGGAGATTCAAGCACAGGCGCCTGCACCAGACGAAGAGCAAGAAGAAGGCATGGAGAGGCCGGGGCAGACTGCGACCTTCGAAGGACTTCTTCCACCAGGTGAGCATACCAGAGTAGTGGCTGCGCAAGCATTCCTGCACGTTCTGACTCTCGCTTCGAAAGACCTGGTGACAGTACAGCAGGATGAAGGATTCGGAGATATTGAGCTTGCAATTGCCGTGGAGGCATGAAGGAGGCTTGATGAGAAAGTGTCAAGCATTTATGTGGGAAACGCTTCTAGAACCGAATTGAATTGATTGAATCGACTGCCCAGTAGCTATCTAGAATGCCTCCTGAAATGGAGCTATACATGAAGAAAATGAGGCTCAAAATGGGCCGCAAAGCCGATGGAGAGCCTGAGGCGCAGGCTGAGGCGCAGGCTGGCTTCGAAACAGCAAACATAAACCGGATCTGTGAGATTTCTGGTCCAGGGAGACATGGGAGGCAACACGCTCCGCTACACAATACATGCGTGACCATGAGGCCTACTACGCAATGCAATTGAGGTATCTAAAATCTCATATTTGAATTCATAATCCGAGGTCAAGCAGAGTTCCCGGATATGATATTGAATCCAGCACGTGATATTGCTTGGCACAGTCCCTTGGCACAGAAGGGCCTGTACGTAGAAGCTGCGTAGCGATTCGTAACTAGAACAATCAAACACCTTTCATATTTTACACTGCAGGCCGTCCTGGCGTTAACTTGCCGCTCCAACGTTTAGTCTAATCACTCTGTCGTGCAATGCAGCGCAACGTGTACTAGCCCACTCGGGCGGTATATGATCAACGAGAAGTTGCATATCACTTTGCATCAATAACAACGTTTTTGGCACTTGGGGAATGCCCAATTACAAGTGTCACTCGACCTTCTCGCCCTTCGCAGTTCGTTGCACAGCGATGCTGAATGTGATATCTCCCTCAACGTGCACAGTTGAATATTAGCGCCTCGAGGAGTTTTTCAGCTCCAATAACGAGAAGTTTAGAGGCGATCATGGACAGAATCGAACAGCTAGTGATGATCGCTATATAAAGTCAAAAAGAGTGCTTGATCCAGCAAGGCTCAGAGTTCTCATTGAGTTTTCATTGACATCCTCACTCTCACAGCAGCGCTCCGCATTGGTACTTGGAGTCGCTAGGGCCGGGCCGCAATAGGCAACCACCCAACTACTACCGGTAGTAAAGAGGGGATATTCATGTCAAGTCAAAACTGAACAACAACTTGACGGTTTACCACAACTTGCTTTGGTCACCCTCGCGGCCCGAAACAAACGGCGCCTATTTCAAGATGCCATTGAGGCTTCAAAAGATTCCATGGTAGAAACCCAAACATTGATAGCACGCTTGGAATAATTTCATCCATCCATCGCCCGAGAATTTGGATTCAAGAACGTGGCCATATCTCGAGCCCCCTTGAGACTTTTACACGCTATCCCCAAAGAGAACCAAGGCCATCGAGGGGCTAAAAAAGGTCTTTGGAAGACATGAAGCTGGAAAGGCAGATTGAAGTTCCCGAGTAGCAGCAGCACTTCGGACGCATGGTTCAATTCTTTCATTGCCCTCAGCTACTGTTGGCATAATTGAGACTGGATACCTGCACCAGGATGTCAGCGACTCAAGGATGGCCGATATCTCCAATGACATTTGATGCCTTACTCAACCAGCAACGAACGCGGGATGAAGGTGTTTAGATAGATGCACGCTGCATTGATCAACGCAACCCGACAGAGAAGATGCACGCTATCGGCTCTGTTGACCTGATTTACAAGAGTGCCCGTCTACTTGTTGTAATCCTCGAAGATGTCTATTTGTCCACTGCAGACGCTAATATAATCCGAATGCTGCCAGCCAAGGCGGAGCAGGACCAAAATTTCTCCAGGGTGTATTTAGCCACCATGTCGCATGGCGTCCCCAGACTACTTTTATCCCGCTGGTTCACGAGAGCCTGGTGTTGGCACTAATTTCAACCTGGCTCCAGCTTACTGTTCTTGATCGCCACAGAGAGTGGAATCCTCCAGCTGACTATGACCGATCTCGCGAGCTGCTATCTCATATGTTCTCATTCCCAGCGCAACCCTTACGTTTTTGCCAATGTCCCACTGCAGGGGTTTGAAGCGCTGGTCAGATCGTCGTGGTATAAGAATGTCAAAAAACATAGAAGGTCTCCCTTGGCACAATTCAACGGCGTCATCGGTCTGAAGTCGTCGCATGAAACAGACAAGATAGGCATCAATGTGGCTGGTCTTCAACTTTACTTTGCCGGGCCTGAGATGTCAGAGCATCAATGCCGTTGGATACTGGCCATGCTTACTTTATCTGCCGGTGACCTTACAGCCCTGTGTGGTGCTGAACCTGCACCACAACCGAGCGCTAAATCAGACGTGTCTTCATAGCTGCGCTGGAACAAGAACTCCCAGGACTCTGCAGCGTCTTTGAGCGGCCCCACCCTTCCGAGGCGTTCACAGATTGCTTATACCGACCCCAAGCACATCATTCTGGACCTGTTTGTGCTGGAATATTACGCTCTTCACGCCTCGTCCACCAACTTCATCCTCAAAGCCACAAACTTCCTGGATCGGTATCCTAAGGAGATACATTACACTCGCTGGATGGACAGAGACCCTGCACCCCCCGATTTTCAGCGCTCACGCAAGCGCCAGATTCAAGTCCTGGCATGCTCTCTGGATTGCGGACTGACCTGGCTCATGACAAGCATGACATTCAACCAGGACGTAGCCAACCAAATGCAATGAAAGATTGAGGGCCTCAGGTTTGATCTTTGGCCACTGGTAGCTAAACTGCTTATCGACATGTTCCCTTTTGAAGAACCTACCATTTCCAATTCTACAAACGCGCAATGGCGATCCGTATCCCAATAACTAGATTTTACCCTGAATCTGGGCTCTACACCAATGATGTCCATCAATGGCACTGGCATATTCCAGCTCTCTGCATTCCGATGCGCGTGGCTTGATTTGGAAACGTTTTGCGGAAGAGCGTTGACGTTTATCGGTCCCTGCAAAATCCACGAATATCACTTTGCAGTCCCTGCTGCTTAAACCACGAGGTACTCCTGCAGTCAGCGAGTAGAGTTTTGTCGAAAAGATCAAGTTTGTGACCTTCCAGCCCCTCAGAGGAAGACGGAGAGAATGTGATCCATCGAGCTAAACAAGCAATACGAGGCTTCAGTGGTAGTGACATGGAATCGTACGCGCAATCTTATCTTCGTAGACTTTGACCTTTGGCTATCTACACATCTCAGTGAGAATAGTGAGGGTTGATGAGCGAGAAATCGCAAGTCTATTTCTTGCCACTTTGCCCAAGAGCGGAACCATTGATGAACTCTGCTACCTACAGCCTAGGTTAGATCTCTCCTTCAAATCTCCTCGTTATACAGTCCATACGTAGCTTTTCGTCATCTCATCCGTTACTCAAGCATCCATGGGCGGCTCATGATATGAAATATTGGTGCTGAAATCAGAAGCCGATACAGATTCGATCAATGGGTATCACACTTAGTTTCCGTTCTTCAACCAATCCATTCTGTGATGTTTTTGTCAACGTTCTGACCTCATGAAGGTTCTTACATGCGTGTGCATTGAACATGGTCCTTCAGCGATGTCTCGGCATTCCTCGCAACATAATTGCAATTCTATAATTCCTAATTTCGTGCTGCGTGTCATTTCGGACGCTCACACTTCGAAATTTGCCTTTCTTTCCCTTTGGTGATCCTGACGTCTCGGTCCTAAGAGAAAGGAGGCTTACCTATACGAGTGGTTTGGATCTTGCAATACAGAATCTACTGTGAATCCACAGGGTTCAAGGGCCTGTTGCGAGGTTATACGTCTTGGTGTAAAGCCACTAGAGTAACACTTTGAAGTAATCGATATCTTTCTGACAAATATTGGTGTTCCTTCTCAAGCTCTACCTGGAGTACACAATGGTTGCAACGCTAAAGAGTCAATAGCTCGTACTTTTACTCCGAGGTCTCTACGGATCTGAAATTTGCTGTTGGCTTGGCTGACATCCTTGTAGAGTGCCACAATGCGTTTGCTGAATGAGCTCGAACAGATGAATAGCCGAGTGCATGGCATTCATCAACGGGAAGTGTGCCAATCATTCGCGTCGGCTGAGACGCCAGGGCAGTCATTCTCATGTCGATGTAGCTCGGAGAGATAGAATACAAAGATCGCCACTGATGTACTCTCGAAGAGGTAAGTGCCGTATTGTGTGCTGTGTCCTCGGCTTCGGCCCATACATTACAATAGAAGAAGTGCTCGCTGATGACAAGACTTGGACCGGGTATAGATTGGCTAGTAAATTGATTTATTATTCCTTGGCCCTAACTAACCCCAAAACAAGCCCCCGCAAACCAATTACCTAGAGCAAGCCTGGTAGGAAACCGTTGGAGTTTCAACTTTATTCAGATTGTCCCAAAGGTCTACCGAGGACTGGACGTCTCTCAATTGGAGGCGACGTCGGGTTCTTCCTCTGCCTGTGGAAATCTTGAAGGGCAACTTTCGCTCCACCGGAATCTCGTTTCGCAGCAGCTTGCCGGCAAAATTTGGATAGAGAGCATGGTATTCCCCTGCATGTCTGAAGCAGGATAATCTGCTGAGCTGGTAAGTTGACGCCGCACATTTACTCCTGCCTACTCGATCGCGGACCTTGGAATTCAGTGTCCTCGACGATAAGCTCTTGCCGGAGAGGTCTATCTTTCGCTGTTTGACCATTCCCTCCAATTTTACGATGAACGATTTGCCATAACTGCCGACTACAAATCCAATATTCTTGTCTGCGATTGACTCGACACCATGGCCTATAATCAGTACACTCAGCGTGTGCAGGTTCAACCATCCCGAGGCCAATATCAAGGGCAACCCCATCCGGACGGCTGGTCAAATGGGAGAGGACAGTATTATGAGAATGGCTACCAGGAACAGCAGCAGGGGTACGCAGACTGGGACTCTTCGCAACAGGGCGGAGAGCAACATGAAGAGTATAACGAGCAGCAGCATAATCAACCATACCAATATGACCCTCGATACAGAAGTCAAGATCAAGCGTCCAACGGCCAGACAGAACGGAGGCAAGACCGTAAAGAACGTCAAGGTAGAGAGAAACAGGGACCGCCGCAGATGGACTTGAAAGCCAATTCCAAGTGTAGGTGAACTTCAACCTGCGACGCATCGCTGACAATAGATGTTATAGCTCGAGAGCGAATACTTCCAGCAATGGATTCACCAGTTGTTGTTGCGTGGGACAACCCGTTCCCTGTGTTCAATCCCAAAAAGAAAGATGCCAAAAAGAAGCATTCCAGCCTGGACAAGGAGATGTCAAAGATGAATATGTCAGATCAGCCAGATGCACGGCCGCAAACTTCACAAAGTCACAGAAGAGGAGATGAATCAAGACCACATACTTCACAAGGTCATCGAAGACTAGAAACTCAACTCAAGAGTCCTCGTCTTCCTACACCACACCCAATATCCCCAGTCGATCGACCTACACAAACAAGACCTGCTGCCGTGCCGATTCAGAGAAACTTCAACGTCGACCAGGCCCCGGTACGGCCTCCACTTAATCCATTAGGATCGGATCGACCTCTAGCAAGCTTTCAAGGCGAACCTGCTCCTCGTTTACAACAGTCACAACGAAGTCTGACGATGCCAGATGAGGTTGCTGCAGGAATGACCACGAAGAAGTTGCAGAAGAACCAACTTCCACAAAGCAATAGGCAAGCCTTTGGCAATAGGCCAGCCCCGCAAGAACCATACAACTATGTGCCAGCTCCAATCAGTCCCGTTCCAGTTTCACCCGTTGTTCAACAAAATCGGGGCTCTGCCACGAGTCCTGGTGATGCTGCTCGGAACGCATTAATCTCTCCTGAAATGCCCAACTTTGACGCTATCTCACCGTCTGCTAATGAAAGGACGGAGGATCCTTTGCATGTACGTACTAACAATGCAAAGCCTGCATATTGGAAAGCCGCATACCAAGCTCCAGTTGATGCTGCGTCATTGTCCAGAAGTCAATCTCAACCTGACTTCCAAAACAGCCAGGCGAAGGGAACAAATTTTGAAGGCTTCACCTTCGACCTTCCAGCAGGTAGCAACAACAGTCCGCATACGAACCAGCAACCATTTCAGACTGGCTATACGCCAACATCACCGCAGTCCTACAACTCAGCGAGTGCAGCGCCTGGGCTTCAGAATCCATCGCGAAGTCAGTCGAGAGCTGAGCACCCACCTCCAAGATCTGCCAGTAGACAAGGTTATCAGCAACCTCGAGCAGCCAGCAATATAGAGAGATATGGTAGCCCAATCACGCAACAAGTTCAATTTCGCAGTGCTAGTGACGCACATCAATATGCTTCGAGAAGTGGAAGTCGCTTAGGGAATCGTGATCCAGCTTATGAATATGGTCAAGAGGATTTCAGTGGTGTTCGTAGCCCTCAACAAGGCGGTCAAGGGGAATTAGCTGGCAGATACGATCAGCGGCTCTTACAGGAGACCCAACGTTCCTATCAGGAACAAAGAAGACAGTACCCAGCTCAGATCAATACCCGACAAGGCGCTTTGAACACCTTGCAACAGCAAAGAAGTCAGACGCCAAACTCTGCACATCCTCCTCCTTCGAGACAGTACCATACAAGAACTGCTTCAACGCCGCTCAATCCAGATGCGCTCCCTGCGCATCCCGTACCTATTCGGCCTGGGCTACTGCAGAACACTTCAGCTGCGTCTACCACCACCACAGAAGGTTCTAGGATGCCTTATCAGCCGGCACCAGCAAACTCAGCTCTGACACCAACAACATCGCAAGAGGAAAAGCCACCACCAATAACGGCATTTGACCTGAACTTACTCCTGCAAACCATCAAGAACGACCCCAACGACCACAAAACGGCGCTGACTCTGGCTAAAAAGCTAGTAGAAGCGGCAGCTGAATTGTCAAATGAAGGTGGAAAGGCAGACGCCAAGACAACCCAAAAGAATAGGGAGCGATACATTTTTGATGCCCATAAATACTTGAAGAAGCTAGTGCACCAAGGATACGCGGACGCCATGTTCTACCTCGCCGAATGCCATGGGCAGGGATCACTTGGACTACAGGTTGGTCCCAAAGAAGCTTTCCATCTCTACACCTCTGCGGCGAAAGCCGGGCATGCTCAAGCGGCTTATCGAGTAGCTGTGTGCTGCGAGATGGGCAATGAAGAAGGTGGCGGGACGCGACGAGATCCGCTTAAAGCGATGCAATGGTACAAACGGGCAGCTACGATGGGAGACACGCCAGCAATGTACAAGTTTGGCATTATCCAATTGAAGGGCTTGCTTGGTCAGCCGAGGAATCCTAGGGAAGCTCTTTCTTGGCTCAAGCGCGCAGCCGAGAAGGCGGATAAAGACAATCCGCATGCACTGCACGAGTTGGGCCTCTTATATGAGAACGCGTCGCCAAGTGATTCGATCGTTAAGGACGAGAAGTACTCGCGCCAGCTGTTCATGCAGGCGGCGGATTTGGGGTACAAATTCTCACAGTTTCGGCTTGGCTCTGCCTACGAATATGGCATGCTAGGATGTCCTATCGAACCTCGTCAAAGTATCGCGTGGTACACGAGAGCTGCTGCCCAGGAAGAGCATCAATCCGAACTGGCACTAAGTGGATGGTATCTCACCGGCTCCGAGGGTGTTATACAGCAGAGTGACACAGAGGCCTATCTTTGGGCGAGAAAGGCGGCAAGCTCGAGATTGGCCAAAGCGGAGTATGCCATGGGGTACTTCACGGAGACTGGCATTGGTTGTGCTGCTAATCTGGACGAGGGCAAGAAGTGGTATTGGAGGGCTGCCTGTAAGTCAATCATGTTGAACATCATGAGAGTTTCTGGCTCACCGTGATTCTAGCGCAAAACTTTCCGAAAGCGAGACAGCGCTTGGAAGACTTGAAGAGAGGTGGTGGAAAGATGAACCAGACGAGGGTTTCCCGTTCGGCGTTCAACAGACAGAATGAGGGTGAATGTTCAGTTATGTGATCTGGGTCTGGGTGGGATCACAAAGCGCTCGTAGCAAACTCGTGCGGTCTCACTCGGTCCAGGAGACAGATTTTCTATTCTATGGCATCTGAGCCTGGAGCTCCACATGTCTTCACGTTTACCATTCCACGTTGGGTTGCCTTCGGCCTGGAAGCTTGCACGGTCGATGTATATCATGTTTCAAGATGCTTCTAGGGCTCAATGGAGCCAACCCACATGATTCGCAACTGGGGAAGCTTTTGCTGGCGTGAACGAGCGCAGCCGAATTAACTTATCGTACGCTGGGACATGGCCGGTGTAGCCCCCAAAGAACCTGGAATTTGAACGGAGACCCTTAGATCCAGGGCCTTCGGGCTCTTTCATAGGCCCATCCCCCCTAGAGTTTCGACCCATTTGTTCTTAAGAAGGGCCTACCAGAACTACGCTGTGGGCTCATTGGTAGCAAAATGTATCCTTGTTGAGGTGGTTGTAATGACTCTGAATCTAGAAGTTGCAAATACAGAAATAATGAGGCCGCAGTGCCAAGGCTTCGCCAAGGCTCTACAATGCGTATGAGGCAGTGTGAGCCTCAAGCTACGTCATGATGTACTCCGTGCGATTTGGTCAAATAAATTGATTTTTGCACTACTTCGTTCTTGACACGTCTGATCTCTGTCTTCTCTCCAGAACACTTTGCCCATAACTCTCCCGAAACATTGTTGCATCCAATTGCATCCATTGATGACATTGAGATCTCAACATCGGCTGTTGCAAGGGGCCTGGAAGGTCAGATTGTGGTGCAGGCCAAGTTTTATCATCGCCCTTCCCGACCGCTTCCTTCGAATAGGAAGTAGGAGTGCGGATCCTTCATATGGTCATGAGTATGCTCATTACATCACGACGCTGTATATGAACCCCATGTTTCCACTATGAGATCTACGCGCGCATGCAGGTACCACTAGTACACGTACTGTACTCGCTCAGGAACCGCCAGATCTTATCCCACACTGTAGGTCATCAGCCTACGTTTGTTCCTCATCCTTGTCCCCTGCGCCTGACCATTTGAGCGTTCTGAAGGAACGTCTATGACCACTCCATGAGGTGCTAGTTCAGTCTAGACATCTGTCAGATCCCCAATTTATATTTTCTTCTTCCCCTATTCGATTCCTTTATATATGCAACGCTTCCCTTCTTTCCATCGGAACCCCTCATCTATCGGCATCCGGACTGCGAGGGAACATCTGTCAGATATTCTGAATAGGCATTATACCGCAAGTGCTGCTGCTGTACAGAAGGAGAAGCCGGACGAGCCAGATCCACGGCAAAAGCGCGACGGGGAGAATCTGTCTTTGAAGGCGAAAAGCGAAAAAAAGAAAACTATGTCTTCTAGTAAGGGCAAGCCCACGGATCCGAGAATGAGGGAAGAAGTTAAGGAAGAGGTTAAGAGCGAGGAGAAAGGTGAGAGATATCTTATTCACATCCTAGCCCATATTGCCTATGAAGTCGAGGAAATACTTAGATGGCATGCATCGCTCTTCTTTGTTGGCGTTCTTGGTTCCCCCAATAATTTTTGCACCTCACTTTGCCCTTCAAGCAAGACATCTAGCCCCCCTTCCCCCCACGCACATTCAAACGCTAACCTCTTCTTCTTCTCTCCTCTAGGCGGAGGCGCTGGCTCTTGGTCAGCATGGAAAGCGGGTGAGATGGCACGACGCTACGAGGCTAAGGGTGGAGATTATGAGGACACTGAGGAAAATAAAAATAAGGCGCAGAAGGGGGCGCCGGAGAAGAAATGATCCATCTACTTGGAAAGAGGCACCAGGGAATGGTGAATTCAAGAGGACCGGTTGGGACGTGCCTGGCACCGTGTTGCAGTACGTTTTAGTGGGTGGTGTTTTGCGGTTCAACCAGAGGAGAATTTATCTGCAACGGATGAGAGGTTGGGGCTTGTCTCTTCGGGGGACCCTAACGTCTGCTGTGTCTAGTGCACTGCAATGACAATCTACCAAAGATTTCGAGGAGGGAGGGACAACGTTCTAGCAGCAAGCTCGGATCAGAGCAATTGTCCACCATCACATCCTTTTCTGCGCAATGAAGACATCTGGGTGGAAGTGGCAGTGCAAATGTGGTGTGTCCTTTTGCGCTCCGTACAAATACACCCGTCTGCAAATAAGTGCCTTTGATCTCTCATCAGCGCGGTCCTCCAGGTGTACTAATGATCGTCTGGCCACGCGAATAGAATATATTCTTCTTGCGCGCAGTATAGACACCAAGCCTCTCCGTACGGCGTCTCCAACCACGCCAAGCATATTGCTGGAGATGCTCGGCTGTCAGTCGTACCTCAGACACCGCCTCTCTTAGCCAACCACGCTCTGTGCTAATTGGCCCCAAATTTTCTACTCAACCACCTTCTTCACCTCGTCTTTTAGCCCCTCCGCTGCGCTCTTCATCTCCTCCCTACTTTCTTCCACACCCTTCTCTGTCGACCCCGCCACACTCGACCTCCAGGCCCAAATCCGACTCACTTGCACTGTCCCCACGATGGCGAGGCAGAAATTCACCGCTGCTAACCTATCCCATGAAGAGGAAAGGGGGAAACGTCAGCCAAGTGGTCTCCATGTGATCGATAGCGCTAGATCACCTGGCGCAATTCACCGGCGCCTTGAATATCCCGCATTCCCGAAAGGATGGTCGGCAAGTCCGAAAGCCGCATAGTCACAGAGGAGAGAGGGGCCAGAGAGTTGGCGTACAGATAGTTCTTAGGCTTGATGATGAAACACCACCTCGTCCAAATAGTCCCCGTAGCCATCAAAGCCAGGTTTTGCGTCAGGGAGAGCTTCTCGGGGGGGCGGAAGAAGTCGCTGACGCCGGCGAGGACGAGGACCCATTTCATTACTGGTGCCCTGTCAGTTGCATCTTCAGTCAGCATTGCTCAAAGTACAAATTCCCAGGAGGAGAGGGCTATCTATCATGGCTGGATGGCTAAGGAGGGTGGAAATGGTGATTGATTTGCTAACCAAAAATGCACAGTCTTAACCCCAACCTCGCTCGTCCATAAGCGCTGCAGGATACTCTGGTGTGCGGCGGGAGCGCCCTCGACGGTCGGTGTCCCTGCGACAGTCTGTTGGTACCGGCGGAAAATTTGGTTGCGCTGTTGTCGGAGGAAGGGGGACCGAAGGGTGAATTGGTGGGTGCGGGAGAGGAGGCGGAGGCCAGAGCGGGAGGTCATTGTCATGAGTGAAGGGGGTTGAATTGGTAATCGTACGTTATGGAGGGGGGATATAGAAATTGATGTTCGGGGAGAAGAGAGGAGATTCTCAGGTGGTGGATTGAAAGTTGTGTGCGCTGTTGGGATATCATTGAACAATTGGGCGACAACTCCGCAGTCCGCTACTAGTGAGACGAGTGTATCCGACACTGCCAAGGCTTAGATGGAGCTCCTAAGCTCGTCCTTTGGTCGCCCTCGGAACTGTCCATTGCGTGGCAACTACAGCACGAGCTCTCCTGGCTGTGATCATGTCTGCCAAATATGCCTTCACCTCAGGCCTAAGAGAGGTGCGCTTTCATCTCTGCCACTCCTCGCAAGGAAGCGAAGCAGCAAGGTATGGCCCTCAGCATGCACAGAAGTTCCGATCCTCACCAGCACCATTCTGACCTGATCGTCAACCAAGTAGATCCTTTCTCAAGCGAGCATACCCCACCATGAAGAAGCACAATCCGCACACCCCCATCCTCATCCGAGAAGCAACGGGTACTGAGCCAAAGATATGGACGAGATTTGGTGGGGAGCTTGCGGTCCGTTGAATCACAGCAGTGACTGATGAGCCATAGGACTCGGCAAGGAGAGGTCAGAGTCGTTGGAAGGTAGGGTGGATGCTTAATTTGGTCTTTTGAGACGTTGACATATCCCGCACAGGACTATCGGACAAGGAGATTGAAGACAGGGTCACCAGTCTGGTCACCAGTCTGGTCAAGACGGAGCTTTCATGATATCTCTGTCTCACGTCATCCACTACGCTGTATATATACGACAAAACCGCCACGTTCAGCTATTTCAGATCCACCTCACCGAATCTAAACTGTGCCCAGCTCACACTGCCCTCCCCCATCGTCCATAACCTCTTTCCCCGGTCACCCCCTGCCGCTCCAACCCCAATATGAATGGGTAACAAATGTTCAAAAGTCGGATGCGCCTTCCTCACATCACCTCTCTTAACTAACTCCTTCATCTTCTGATCCCTCTCGCTCCCAGGCTCACTCTCTACCGCCTCCCTCAACGCCTCATCAAAACTGAGCGTATAAGGCAACGGCTTTCCGTCCCTCATGGACATGAATCTTAAATCCCTCAGATTATGCACCGCCATCCCGCTGACCACAATCAGGATGTTCTCCTCCCTCAGCTTCGCCACCGCCCTTCCTAGCTTGAGATGCTCCTCCGCATCCTCCGAGTCGAGTAGACTGACCTGCACAATTGGTGGCATCGCCTCCTCAAATCCGTCGAACACAACTTTAAACGGTACCCATACCCCATGGTCCAGCCCCCTCTCCACCCCCACGGCCTCAACCCCACCATTCGTTAACACATCCACCACGCGCTGGCTAACATCAGCCGACGCCTGGTACGGAAACTTCGCCTCGTAGTAGTGGTCCGGGAAGCCGTAGAAATCGTAAATGAGGGGCAAGGGTTTCGGAGAGGTATTCACCTCAATGGTGTTCGGTCCGGATGTCGACTGCCAGTGGGCGGAGAAGACGACGATGGCGGCGGGTTTGAGCTTGAGCTTTGTGGTTATCTCTGTGCCGATGGAGTTGAGTTTGCTGTAGACAGGATGGCCAGGCTCATGGCAGGTGTTGGGCCCGCCGTGGGAAAGGAAATAGATGGGTGTTCGCTGAGTGGACATTGTGGTGAGGGTCACGTGGTTTCGGTGGGGGCGTTCGAGACGGATTGGAGAGGTTTGGTAGGTGTTGGAACGTTTCTTGCAGATCAACCACTCGAGTCAAAGCGGTTTTGATACCTTGCCCACTCAGGGCCGCCAAGTCGGCTAATGTTTTGCAAGGTTGGTGGAGCAGTAAGATGGCTATCAGGATCCCGAGAGCTGCGGTGAAGAGCAATGTGGCAGTGACCTTACGAATTAGTGGAACCATTCGAGAGGGAGATAGTGGGAGATAGTAGGAGAAAGGATGAAAAAAGGAATAATCTGAATGACAAGACATAGGTATTAAGCAAAATGGACGTTATGATTCTAGAATGTCCATTCAATTGTCATCAACGAGTCAGCTGAGTCAGCGCGGAAATCTGCTCTGCTAACCTTTTGTTGTGATTGTCCAATCTTGATGAGTTGTTAGGGCCTCACACTCGTTGCTTCTTCAACATGACCATCAGCGTACTGACTTGGACTTGGCCTTTGAAGGATGGTGTCTGACGGTCTCAGTGCCACTTTAGATGCGAGGCCGAAGAAGTTGCTGCTCTAACTAAGCTGTCCTACCGCTGGTGCGCGGATTCATGGTACTTTTGTCTACTTCAATACCGGGCCCCCAGTATTTGCCTATCCGACGCCTGAATGCATGCCTACACGGCTTCCAGAGCCTATCGCTCTCGTTATTGAACAAGCAGCTCATGCAATGCTGCCCGTGTGCAACATAACCTGGCGACTGCGTTTGACTTGCCACCACGAGATTGCTGGTGCCCAGGAATTCCACCAACTCATCAGAAGGCCTTGATGCCACAATCATGAGAGATGAGACTCTCAAACTTCCTTGAGCTCCAATCACGTCCTCTGATTCCATGAGAGACCGTCCAATACCGCGCTGTCCTCCATGCAAGGCTCTTTGTCGCGCTGCTTGACCCTGCAATTATCCAATGCATATTCTGTGCAATCTGTTGTTGGTGGCGCGGAGTGCTCCCCGCTCCAAGGCCCTGACTTTGTTCCATGTGAGCAAGATTCGAGACCTACAGTGGGTGTCTAACACAGAAGATACGGCTCGCAGCAGCACATGTCAACACATTTAGCCCCGATATAGAAGAACGGCTGGAGATTGGGCACAATGATCTTAGAACGTTCTGGAATGTACGAATTCAATGCAGCCTAGACGACAGGTGGCATGCTGAGCACTTCACTCTGGCCGTTACATACCCTGCTGGCCAAGGCAGATTCATTCTTCTGCCTCTCAGAGGCACAGAGAGCAAGGCTGACACGTTGACATGCAATTTGGGAAGCCACATAGAAGGTGAGCATACTGTCCAATGGCGACGTGAAGGGTGTGACGTATGCATTCTTTCCTAGGACGATCCTCATTCTTAGCTTTATGTATACACTTTCACCTTTTGATTTTCCTTCTTGTCACGTTTAAATAATGCCTCCTTGCGAGGAAAACTGTTCGTCACCGAGAAAGAGTGCTCAGCAGAGGGAGCCCGTAGTATATCAGCTCCGGGCTAAACCTTGGAATATTCTGGCACTACCCTTACTATCCTAATCGGGTCAGTTTCGCGCCCGTCTTTAAGATTCCCGCCAAAAGCAGACTCTGGAACTTCAAGGGAGTGTATGGAGGCGGAGTTTGTTCTTTTCCACTGCCGAACTGCCTTGTTCTCTGAATGTTATAGAGGTGGCGGCCGCACAGATGGTCTTGGAGCTGCAGCCTTGTGTGGACATCCATGTCTGCATCTCACTACGGCCACTCATTTGACGCTCGATCGCGGCGTTGCTCTCAGAATGGCAGACCTGGTCACTCCTAACCTTACAGTTACGATGAAATACCAGAACGCCATATTCGCCTTCTCGAAATCACCACTATCCAGCCGTGCATCATTTGCAGCCTCGAGACATATCCATTGGACCATGCCCCGACTTTTCATGCGGTATCTTATGCATGGGGAGAAGAGGCAACTCATGTGGCTATCCTCTGCGATGGACAAGAGCTCCTAGTGGCACCTCATCTCCACCAAGGTCTTCGTTGTATGACAATATTCGCTGGAGCAGAGGTTTTGTGGGTCGATGCGATTTGCATTAACCAACAAAATCTCCATGAGAAGGCACAACAAGTCAGAGACATGCACACCGTTTTCAAGACCGCCGCTGAAGTCTTTGTTTGGCTTGGTGAAGGAGATGACTCCAGTGCACTTGCCATGCATGCTATCTCGCGCATGCAAGAAGTAATCAAAATACTTCCTTTTTCTCTTCCGGTTACCATGAAGCCTTTGCACAATCTGGTCTTTCTCCACCTGATGACAGCGTTTGGCCTGCAATAGCCAAGCTTCTCGACAGATCATGGATTTACAGGTTGTGGACCACACAAGAAGTTGTCCTCGCTAGAGATGTGCGTCTATCCTGTGGCCTCGCCACAATGAAACGGGATACTCTGGCTCAATTCTCTGTTGACCTTCATAAGTCCTTATCGCCCACCAATAACAGCCATCCTCATGTACATGAAACACTCCAATAAAAACAAAATTTTTACTTCCATTCTTAAATGCAATCCTTGCTGAATATAACCAACAGCCAATTTAAATAACTCATACTATTTTTGTATAAATTTAGCTTCAATAATACTTTATTCTTACAGTACTTTACCCTGGAATGACAACGCTTCTGGGTGAATGGATTCCGGACAACACAACGTCTTGTGGCGATGCTCGGTCGCAAGGACTCGTAACAATTTTGCCTTGTCCCTGCCATCAGGTAGGGCGCTACGGCTCCCGTGACTTTCAAATAGTGTTTGGTCTTCTGCCACAACTCCTGGCGGCTTGGAATACTGGCCCTTGTCAGCGCTGAAAAGGACCAACCCCCCAAATATCACCTTTCCGCCGCCAAACCACTCCCACTTCCAACTTTTGGACTCTCACTCGTCCCCTTTGCCTTCTTCATCAACCCCGCGAAATAGCTCGCCAGCGCCTCATTCTGCATCTTCCCACCATCCGGCGTCGCCACTCCGCTTCCCTGTCCACTGGCACCTGCCTCCTTCCTCGGCGTCCGATTACCGTCCCTTTCCGCCTCCCTCTCCCGTATCCGCCTCGTCACCTCTTCAGCATCGACCTGAATCCCGCCTACGTTGATGTTATATGGACCAGACTGCTCAGAGCTTCTGGTGCGACCAGCCGAATCGTCGCCGTCTATCGGAGTTAGCGAACCACCTCCAGTAGATGGTGGTGCGCCTTTCCTGGCCCGACGGTCAGCGCGCTCGTCTTCCTGACGGAGCGTCTCGAGTACTTGCGCTTGTTCGGCGAGGAAGGTCTGCGTGTCAGCGACGGTGACGATGTCGTTTGCGCTGGTGGAGGGAATGTAGGGCTTTGATCTCGCGGTTGGGTTTGGGAGGGAGGAAGTAAAGATGGAGACGGAGGTTTCTTCTCCAGGAGCGGTCTTGCTGTCTGGATCCTCTGCTTTCACGTCACCGTTTGCGACGGGTTTTGCGGTCGAGGCATCGAATTCTGCTTCCGGTGGAGTCTGAATCTCTACCGACCAGGCGTTCGCGACGGTTTCCATTTGGAAGCCTTCACGCAATATCCTGATCTTGCCCCAAGAGTCCCAATTAGGAGGGATCAGGATCTTATCGCGATCTATGACGTTGTGCCTGACGATTTCTCTTTTCAGGAGAGACTGGATGCCAAGACTTGAGTGGATGAGCGTGCGGACGTGGTTGGAGTCGAATGATGTGGTGTAGATCAGGGATGCTCCGTCTAAATATAAGTCAATGTCAGCTATGTTTTCATCAATGTGAATTTCGGGACTCACGCTTCAACAGCACACATCTCATCCACTGCAACGCAAAATCAAAATCATCCTCCCGCCAGCCACACTCCTTCTCCACCCTCTCTTCTTTCTCAGCATTCAGACACACCACACTCAACGGCACACCCAGCCCATCCTCCCACTCCCCAGGACCCAGTGGCACGATGGGTGTCTTCGTCTCCCCCCCGGTCCGGGCTACGCTCCCCACGCCCTCCCCGCCCCCCACCCTCTTCTCCTTCCACGCCCCCATCGTCTCCTCCAT
>JAABUK010005082.1_pt1 | contig 20835 bp, 24 predicted proteins | sample 5559141 | NCBI WGS metagenome assembly JAABUK01 (sample SAMN10711869, study PRJNA513367) | rock metagenome | isolation source: Antarctica rocks | place: Antarctica: Victoria Land, Pudding Butte nord | collected 2016-01-03
TATCAGTTCCCACACTTTGTGTCTCATGCCGGCAAGCACACCCTTGTGAAGCTGCTGCTGAGAGCTTCCTGCAAATGTGCTACACTTGTGCATGCAAGGTGTCCAGGGGCTGCAACAGGGCTCTACAGCATTCTGCAAATATGCAGGCACCATTGCACTGAGATACTGCAGAGTAACAATCAAGATGCAGACTGTGGCCGGTCAAGTTCCAGACTTTGGACAGTCGGAGGCTGCAAGCAGTGCTGGCCTCCAGTGGTGCGCACAGTGGCAAATGGCCAATACTAGCAAGCTATTGCTGCTGCTGTTGCAGAAAGGCAAAAAGACTGATGCTTTGATATGTGCGGGGCATGAGGGCATTGCCACTGCTGTTGAAGCTGAAGCAAAGCATGAGTTGGATGCTGCTGCCGTGCCCGACATGGGGCATAACTTTGCTGTTGCTGTCGCTGCTGCTGCTACAAATGTAGAATGTAGCTACGCCTGTGCTGCTGCCGCTGCTGTGGCCAATTCATGGGCATTAGTGGCCTCCTGTGGTAGCTGCTGTGGTGGCTGTAGATGGAGCTGGCTAGATTGGGAAGCCTCCAACTGAGCAGGAAAGCCTGCGACAAAGGGAGCTGGCTGCTGACGCTCATGTCGCTGTTGCTGATGCTGCTGGTACTGGTGGCAGCGCTGTGACTGCTATATGTGTAGTAGCATAGGATGCTGGCCAAGTGGCACAGTGGCAATGGCATTTGATGCGCTGCCATGGAGATGTGGTGCAGCAGAGGCATCACGAAGGTTAGCATTGTAAGATGCATGTGAATCCAGAGTTGACATGTTGGAATGGTGGTGAGTATGAGGGAAGCTGTCATGATGTATGATGGCATCTGTTGATATTGACGCATGTTGTGTTGTGCAGAAATTAGTGCAAGATGATATGTCTATGAAATGGATGGTCTATTGTGGCAGCCCTTGTTGGTGTGTGCTCACAATGCAGCTGAAGGTATCAAATTACGCGTTCATCTGCACTAATGAGACCCTATCGCCAATTGTCCCTAGGGCAACTTGCCAATTCGCCAAGTTCGCTGTGCACAGACGTCGGCTTGTCGGAATACTCTGCAGCTTGACAGGCAACATGTCGCATGAAACAGGTAAGCAATGAAGTTATGCACTGCTGTGCTCAAGTCTGCTTTTGATCAGTTGAGGCACACGCCCCGAACAATCACTGCAGGACCCTCGTTGCCAACACGTTCCTTACCAGCAGCTCCTGCTGACAGCGGTGAACATGGTGCTGCATATGCACAACAGCCGGCCGCCTCTCTGCCTGCTTCCTCCATTCCAGGCAGCCCAGCACATCCCCATGCATATGAGGCACGGGTTTCTGGCGCCCCCGCTCAGTGGAAAGCGGCACCCTATAGCGGTGATACGAGTCAGGGGCATAGTCCTCAGCGACGCCGACAGTTGATTTTGCCCGCCACTTCTGGGCTTACGGTAAGCACTCACCAGATGAACAAGCTCAAGTTGAGCCGACTGATCAATGCGTATTTGAGGTGACTCTGGGTGATGCCAGGGTGCTGACTCTGAGGCAATGTCGGAGGGTGAAACAGAGCACGGCGCGTTTGTGTGGGGCACAAATCTGGTGATTGAGGACGTACAGAACAGCATAAGACGTTTCATGCGTGCCTTCACACTAGAAGGCAGCAGTGAAGCTTTGTACCACACGCTGATCAAACAAGTGAGTCATGTGACCAACCCCTTGGGCACCCAAGTGAGCCAGCATGTTTCTTGATTTAGCTGCAACATCACAGTTGACTGCTACCGGTCAACTGCTATCCTTCTATGCTTGCTTCTATTGGCTACTATTGCGGTTTATGTGCAGGCCATGGATAGTGACGAGGTCTTTCTCAACATTGACCTGCAGCACATGTATGAATACGACAGAGAGCTATACGGTCAGCTGATTGTTTACCCTGGAGAGGTCATTCCGCTTCTTGACTATGAGGCTAGATCCATTGCTGAAGATTCTATTGTAGGGGAGCTGCCAGAGCACAGGTCGTTCACAGTAAGTGAGAACCGGTTTTTGAGGCAAGTCGTGCTGTTGTCAGGCAGGCTGATGGTGCGCCATACAAACAAATTTGGTGTATGCAATTGAATGCCACATGATGCATGCAAAGCCTGTGTATACGCAGGTGCTGCCCTTTAACCTCAAGGACAACAAGGTTATCAGGGATTTGAACCCAGATGATATGCACACATTGATATCTGTTAGTGGCATGGTCACCAGGACAAGTGGTGTAATTCCTGATTTAAGGTAGAAAACATGCATTTTGCTCATCCAGCAGGTTTCAACCTTAGATTGTATCTGAACAACAATGTAGATCACTGTCCCAGACTTGACATGGGTGCCTGATGATGGCAGCATAAACTTTGCACTACGGTGTTTGATATCTATTGTGCATTCAGGATTGGACTCTATAAGTGTGCCGCTTGTGGCGAGAAAATGCAGGAGTACTTGATGGGTGGGGTCATTGAGCAGCCCTGCAAATGTCCAGAGGCCACTTGTGGCAAGGGTATGACCATGCAATTGATGCACAACCTGGGTACATACAATGACAAACAGCTCATCAAGATGCAGGTATGCCTTGATGCTACTGTTAGCCTCAATCTGTTGCTATACATGCTGGCCCTTTCTTCAGTGCTGACAACAAGATGCAGTTACATACACATGTGTAAGGCAAGCTGAACACGCAACACCAATCAGCTAGCACTAGCTCTGCATTGTGTTGCAATTGCACATGGACGCTATCACGTGTAGTGTTACTCAGTGCAGTCATGCAGGAAAATCCAAATGCCATTCCTGAGGGAGAGACACCCCACTTCGTGACCTTGTTTGCATATGACCACCTTGTGGACATGGCGAAGCCTGGTGACCGCGTCATGATCACTGGCATCTACAAAGCACAAGGCATGCAAGTCAATCCGCGCATGTCAATCACGAGGAGCGACTTCACGTGTCACATTGATGTTGTCCACATCAGCAAAGATGAGAGGACCAAAACCTTTGCTGAGAAGCATGATGACTGCATGGAAGATGATTTCAGCCAGGAGAAGACACAGCAAGAGCCTGCATTCCAGGTAAACACCTTGGAACCAAAATCTGAATAGACGCCCTCACTTATAGCTAGCGTGACTCTACAACTCTCGTCATGCTTTGTTGCCTGTCTTAGAGCTCTTATCTAAGCATGCTTGAGGTCACTAACAAAGGGCGTAAGCGTATGACCATGCTCAGAATTGTTTTTGCAATCATGTGTTATCATGTCATCTGCTGCCCAATCCAGCACTTTGTGCAATGTCAACCTGTTGATTGGTTCTCGCACCCAGCACACTGTCTGGCTTGACTTTGCCAAGGCTTCTCTGCAGTTGGGGACTCAGTCCAAGGAGCAGCTAGAAGCAAAAGAGGCAGAGCTGCAGGTATGTGCATAGCATGCTTGCAAGCAGTTGCAAGCTAGTTGAGCGCATATATGATATGACAAAAGCAGGGCCTAGCAAGCACATTAGTCCTCTCTGTGATGCCAGATTGTGCAGCATGATGATAAGCATGCACTATACACATTTGTTGGGAAACACTATGCAGTTTGAGCGCCATCAACATACAAAGCCAATCTGGTCTGCAGGAATTGGGTGCAGACCCAGACATCTATGAGAAGCTGACCGCCAGCATAGCCCCCAGCATCTGGCAGCTGGATGATGTGAAGAAAGGCATCCTCTGTCAACTCTTTGGTGGCACCACCAAGGTACTCAATTCTTCTTATCAGATAGCCTAAAAGCTCATTTCTGCATATTAGATAGTCCAATAATTTTGCATATTAGATAGCCTGAAAAACATGAGCATTGCCAAATGTCTACCCTATCTGCATCTTGCTCGTGCAAGACATGCATAAAAAGATCGCTGTGTGTGTACAAGCTGATACCAAGGCTGACTCAGCACACTTCCTGTGCAGGAGTGGTCAGGTGGACGTGCGAGGGGTGAACTGAATGTGTTGCTGGTGGGTGACCCAGGTGTCAGCAAATCTCAACTACTGAGCTATGTTCACAAGTTGGCACCTCGCGGCATCTACACCAGTGGCAAAAGCAGCAGTGCTGTAGGACTCACGGCATATGTCTCCAAGGTATTCCAGCACTAATAAGCAAGTACCAACAGAGTGCTTTCCTTGTCATGTAATAGCCTTCATATTGCATTCTGTGCACAACCACCAAATTTCCAGTAGGACTACATGCCTGAGAATGCGCTTGCCAAGCTGAGGGCAATTGTGTGGACAGTTCTGTCGGGCCTTCTAGCAAGTTCAGGTGCCTGATCGCTCACATACAACACATATTGTTTTCAGGATGCAGAGACGAAGGAAATGGTGCTAGAAAGTGGAGCCTTAGTGCTGAGTGATCAAGGAGTGTGTTGTATTGATGAGTTCGACAAGATGTCTGACAATGCGCGTAGCATGGTGAGCATTAGTTTGCATGAAAGCATGATGCTCTTGCTACATGTATATTGCGCACCAGTCTTGTGCACTTGCAAATGCCATGATGGGCTGGTTAGGTCATTATTTGCTGGATGCACTCATGCAATTTAGCTTGGAATGCAAACCAGCCACTGAAATCGAACTTTTGCAAATTTTTATCTCTTACATGCATGTGTGCAGCTGCATGAGGTGATGGAGCAACAGACAGTGTCAGTTGCCAAGGCCGGCATCATTGCTACCCTGAATGCCAGGACTAGTGTCCTAGCGTGCGCCAATCCAATAGGCAGCCGCTACAACTCACGCATCAGCGTCATTGACAACATCCAGCTGCCCCCCAGCCTACTGTCCAGGTTTGACCTCGTCTACCTGATGCTGGACAAGGCCAATGTGTCCACAGACAAGCAGCTAGCACGGCATCTGATGGGACTGTTCCGTGAACACCCTCCAGAACCTGCTCAGGTGGGCTGTTGGACAAGGCAAACATGTTTGTCACCATCTGTGCTCATCTCAAGCACTGTGTTGTCTGGGTTTGCTCATGAGCAGCTTGCACATTCTGTCAGAAAGCATTTTGCTTGGCATGATGAATCTGGCTGGCTTTCAGGGCAAAGGCTCATAAACCCTGATGCTTTACATATGCTTTTGTGGCATCTATCTGAGTGCTGCACACAGCAGATGCTTGTCAAAAACGCAGCAGCAGGAAACACCACAATGATTGTTGTTGCGCAAAGTTGTGGCTGTTGTATGTAGGCTATGATTCCAATGGAGAAGCTGCGAGACTTCATAGCTTTTGCTCGTGCACGATGCGATCCAGAACTGACAGATGAGGCAGGTCAACACTTGGTGGATGCCTATAAATCTATGCGCAGCCAGGGCACCAGCAGGAAATGCATCACAGCTACCCCTCGCCAGCTAGAGTCCATGATCCGTTTGTCTCAGGCTTTGGCTCGTATGAGGCTGTCTCCATCTGTGGAGCGTCATGATGCGGCTGAGGCTGTCCGTCTGATGAAGGTAGCTTCTGTACAGATTGCACATTAGCTACCAGGTGCATACACAGGACTTTGCTCACTGTACATGCCCTTGCCCTGCACATCTAAAAGTTTACGCAATTGCAGCGTTGCATTTAGCTTGAGGATGTAGCTTCAGCATCATAATGTGCAGCGCAAAAGGCTGGCAATCCCATGCAAATAGATGCACAAAACTTGCCGCACGATGAAAAGCATGGCAAAAATTTAGCAGCTCGTATAATTGCATGCAGGTTGCCATGCAGCAATCAGCCACTGATCCCACGACAGGGACAATAGATATGGACTGCATCAACATTGGTGTTAGCTCTTCTGTTAGGCAAGCAAGAAGTGAGCTAGCACTTGCACTGCTGGTGCTCCTAAAAAGTAAGTAATGCTATATTACTGCTGCATTATTTCCGTGATGCTCTGAACACAGCATAACAATACATTTCCTTCAATATGATATTTGCAATGCTTGACTTCATTGATCATGTGAAAGCAAAGATCTTGAGCTTAGAAACAATGCATGCCCTTGAAAGACATTCACAAAGCGTGTTTGTGCAGCTGCAAGGTCGCCACTAACTATGACAGAGCTGGTGACACAGTTGAATGCTGAAGCTAGTGCACCAGTCAGTGAGTTGGATGTAAATGAAGCTCTTCAGGGTATAGCCCGTGAGTATGAGCAGCTACCAGATGGAAGATTTCAAGCAACCGTGTCTTGATGACAGTTCAAAATTCTGAAACACCTTGAATGTTTATACACTGCTTGGCTGTGCATTTGCAGTCCTGCTACATCATTTGCTCGTGAGATGTCTTGCAACATCGTGCACTCTGTCTTTGACCACCTGAGTGCTCCTTGCTGTACTGATTGCTTCTGCTGACATCATGCTAAGGCTTTTGTAGTTTGTGGTCATTCCCAGACTCTGTCCCAGACTGACTATCCTGCTTTTGAAGCCGTGCATGTGATGGGTTGCTTGCCAGGTTGCAACCTCAATTGAGAGTCACCTACACAGCAATCATGGTGTGAAGTGTTGCAGTGCATATCAGCTGATTTTGCATCATAGCAACACTGTCTGCACATTGCCTCATAGTGCATTACGGGCATAGCTGATGACATGACATCAAAATTTGACTTGTATGCATCCTTGGTAATGCATCTGCAATTGTTAACTCTTCTCCACCAGCTTCTCCAGCTGTGACTGCACACAAGCACATGATGCACTCTGAATGGGCTCTCCCTTTGTCAGAGGCCAGCATGTTCAGGCAGCTTCTTCTTCCTGTGGAATTGCTCTTGCTGCTTGGCCATAGCTTTGCTGAAGGATGTAGACTTTACAAGTGCCAGCTGTCTTGGTTTGTCACAGGCATTGACTAGAGACGGTCATTCTATTCTATGACTTGTGCATGCTGCACAGCTGCCAAGTTGGGCCTCTGACTTCTTTGTAACAGCGCAACCCTCAAAGGGAGTGTTTAGCTCCAGAAGCTTTGTAACCTGTGGGTTCTAATTCCAGAATAATTGTCCTGAAACCCTTTCCCTTGGGATCATGACTTTTGTTCTCATGCAGGCAAACAATCTAACCCTGAGCATCCTATCTATTCTTTTTTTGGACCACCAACTCTGGCACACATACCCACATGTACTTTCACTGTTTGCTTGAAGCTTTGCAGCAGTGCCCTGCAAGGTTACAACTGTGTCAAGAAGCTCAGCCCAGCTCTGTGTCCACTCATGAGACTCACATCATGTGAGCAGAGGTCACTGTGTAGCATGTACAGTCTGAGCCGAATGCGCTAAACTCCGTGTTCAAAGCGACATGCTGATTGCCATCTTGCAACGGGGTGTCAGCTGCTGACATCCTGCATGACTTGTGATCAGCTGTCCTAAAACAAGGGCAGCTAGCTTCCACTTAGTTCACCAATTGCAGTGGTCTAACACGCTGTGTGCTCAAACACATCTGCTCACTATGATGGCTGGCTGCATGTGGAATTGTGTATAACCAGGCCGCTGCTGGGTATCAAACTTAAGACTGGCCAGTCAAGATGGCAAGTTAAGTGTAAGCCCCAACGCAAGGACCAGGAGATTGACAGGAGCACCTGTGCCTGTCAGGAAATATGCCAGCTGGGATGATGCCCAGAATGGATCAAATTCATCTGTTATACTGGTGGCCGACATCGACAGCAGCATGCCATTTGCTGTAGCAATCGCACTGAGCATGCGGGTGACACCTCTGCGATCTGCAGCTGTTCTGCTCAGCTTTGGTTTCAGGCCGCAAGCGCGCAACGCACTTCAGACAGCATTACACTAGAGCACTCATCTGGAAGCGCAGCGCAGTGATTCCTGCGCCGGTGAGTGCGCTAGAAAAGAAGCCTACCGATTTAACCCTAAAGTTAGTAACTTTACTACTTGCAGCACGTGCATGATCTGTTAAGGCCAGCGAAGAGCCCATCAAATTGATTGGGCAGTGCTTCGCGCTCAACAAGTTCTGTCCTTGACCCGAGGCAATCTCGTGCGAGCCGAGACATCACACCCGCCCAAGCATCATGTCCGCCTGATTGTTGACGGTGCGTGGTCGCATGCCACTAGCGTCAGTAGCGAGGCTGCTTGCGTTGTTCTGTTAGTAGCGTCTGCCAATCTTGTTGCGCCTCATCTCCATACGAATCAACAAAAGTGACTAAAACCATTCCCAGCCAATGCACAGAGCAGACCTGGCTCCTTCCGTACCTGCTGATCAGCCTTCGAATTCGATATCGCCGCATGGGATCATCGTCAAGCTGTTTTGACAGGACCCAGCGTTTGTTCAGACATGCCGCTGATTCACAAAACTTGCTTTCTGCTGCCCAGGTCCTGTTTGGTGAAACTCCTGACCTGTGTCCCAAGGCAATCAGGCACTAGTGAATCTGCAATGTTTCGCCCATACATCATCATATTGCAGAAAGAGCTTGCATCAGTGCGACGACTTTCCGCATTTCTGCAGGGCTGTGACTCCAGAGAGAACCTCCTCTTCATCCTGTCTAAGGAGCTTCCTCAGGCAAGTTCAGCTGCTTCAAAGTCCCTCATCTGTGACACCCTTTTGACAGCTGATCTGCCGGCAGGATGTGTCATGATATGCATTGCTGCTCTGGCAATAACAGAGATGGCTTTTCCTAATTCGTGTTGTCTGAATGTGCAGGGCATGACTTCGCAATCACGCTTGCGTGATAAAAGGCAATGGCAACCACGTGAAACGCAGCACAAGCGCCAATAAGTGAGCCTTCTTGGAACAGCACTCCGTTCTGCACGCTTGTACAAGCTGTCCATCATGGTTTGTCGCAGGGACTGCTCAATGCTTTCGCAAATCATCCTAGATGTCCAAACTGCAATGTCGAGGGAGCTTGTTGCTTGAGCCAGAAGGAGCTGCAGAAAGCACGCTGTGCATTTGCAGCTGATGACACTTATGCAGACCAAGCAGAGCTTTCTGATAAGATGATGGGTGAGAAGATAGAAAGACCGACTGTCCAAGGTCAGCACTACGACTCTATGGGAAACACACATTTACAGTCTGCTTGGGTGTGCATGATGTGCTTGGCCACACTCCTTGCAGTTGGGTTGTGTGTATGCTGGTGCACATGTGCAAGCCACTCTGAATGTTTGCCCACCAGCTTGTTTGCTTCCATGTGCACTGCTCCACATGTTGAACCTGCAACCCATGCTTTTGAGCCACGCGCTGTTGCTGACAGTTTGTTGGTCTGCGTAGTGGAAGAGGTTGAGAAGGAGAAGAAGATGAGGAAGAGGAAAATGCTTCAAAAACTGGAGCAGCAGGAGGCAGTGTTGGTGTTTCTCCCATTGCAACTGATTTGCAAGGTGTGGCCCTGTCTATCAGTGTCAGTTGCTGGCCCCATCACCAAAACTCCAGCTGGAGTGCTTGCATCTTGTCTCTCAATTAACATTTTACATTGCGTTGTGAAGCAAAACCGCAGCAGGCGTCACTCAGTAGAAAGGTTCAAAAATGGTGCAGCTGACTACCAAGCTACAGACACACCAGCCGTGCTTGATCCTTGTCATTGAAACATGCCTCCCTTGTTTACCCCTTGATCTGTTGATTCAGGTGGCATCCAGCCAAAGAAGAGGAAGAGGAAGCCAAAGAAGAAGAACAAGAACAAGAGTAAGTGCAATGGCTTGAAGGTGCTTAGTGGATCTGCCTTGCTATTGCAGCATGCCAGTTATGCTGCCCTGCCTCTTGTCGCTCACTCACTTGAGCACGTCCAATGCGCCTGGTCTCTCATGACGCAAATGTTTGACTCAGTCTTTGCACGATCAGGCTTTGAGACACTGATGTACTTGATGTGCGTGTTGACATCACTACTCACTCTGATGTGCAAAATGTTGCTTAAGCGCACCAAAGTATGTCTGTGCCTCATTGCATTCCCCAATCACACATCAAGCGACCGCCCTCTATACATCAGTCCAATTGTTCAAGGCTCTGACTAGGCGGCATTGTTGCAATGAAGCATTGACTTTGCTCCATCCTTGGCCCAGGTGTTGCTCAGTTCTCGTTGCCCGGCACACCTGTCGGATTGTCGAAGAAACTGAAGAAAGGCAAGCAAGTGCAACATGCTGTCACAACAGCTTTGCCACCTATTGCTTCAGAGGCACACCAGTTTGCTTCAGAGGCACACCAAGGTGTAGCAACACATGGATCAAGTTTGAGCTGCGTTTTTGGCTTCATGTGCTACTTGACATGATTACATCATGTTTCTTGCATTTTATGTTGTGCGTCTGCTGTTGCACATGTACGAAACAATCTCATTGTGTGCCCAGCAGCTTGCCTGTGAAACATGTGCAGTGCTCTACATGCTGAACCTTCACCCCATGCTGCTGTGCCTCATGCACCTGCTGACAATTTGCTGGTCTGCTCAGTGGATCATGTTAAGGAGAAGAGGAGGAAGCTCCAAGAGCCAGAGCAGCACAAAGCAGCTGTTGGTACTCCTGCAGTTGCCGCTGATGTGGAAGGTGGGGCCCTGTCTGTCAGCTTTAGCTGTTGTCCCAATGTCAATTATTATGCAGCTGAGTCACTCAATAGAGAGGTGTCGAGGCTGATGCAGCCAAACATTGACTGAGTCACATGTGCATTGACTGTGTTTTTTTCAAGTATGTTTTATCATAAAAACTTGCCTCCCTTGCTTCTGCTTTTGACCTTATCTGTTGTCCTAGGTAGCGAGCAGCCTGAGAAGGGGCAGACCAAGGAGAACAACAAGAAGAAGAAGAAGAAGTGCAACGGCCCTCAGAAAGCAGAGGCAGGGCTGGAAGCGCCTTCTGGACAAGGCTTGCTATCTCAGCAAGAGCATGCCGGTAATGCTCAGCAAATACTGCTCCCTCCTGCCATCTGTCACCCACTTCATTCAGCACTCACTATGGTTGGTTCTAAGGCCAGCATGATGAGTTGTGAATCTCTATCAGTGACAAATGTGCCGTCCTCTCTTGTGTGCGTAACGTGCTAAGGTGCACCACACTTGGTGTACGCATTATTGGGATCCCTACATAAACCCAAAGCCCTCACACACTGCCCATCATATACATTGTGTGAGGCAGTCTGGGTATGACTTGCCCCTACCAAGAGTGGTTTGGTGACTTGCATTCGCACACTCATCTGTGACTCTGAACGGCACTGTCTGCAAAGCACTGACTCTGCTCAACTTTTGCTCAGGTGCTGATCAGTCCTCTTTGCTCAGCTCACATGTGACACTCCTGACAAAGCAGAAGAACAGCAAGTGCAGCAATGTGCTGGCACAGTGACTTTGCCACTTGCTGCCTCAGAGGCACACCAAGGTACTACACCACCAGGCGCCACTCAGCTGCATTGCTGACTTCACATGCTGATCTGCGCAACAAGAGCATCTGCACATTTTTAACCCCAAAAGTTGTAATTCATGTTTGCTAGACCAAATGTACCAAGCCAACGTGCTTGTGCGCTGACTGGCTTATGTGTTTCCATCGTCTCTTTCCCACATGTTGACACTCACCTCATGCTTCCGTGCCTCATCTAGCTACTCATAGTGCTTGTGTTGCAGGTGAGGCGGAGAAGAAGAATAGGTTCAGGAAGAAGCACCAGGAGGTGATGCAGCTGGAAGCAGCTGCTGACACCCCTACTACACTCACTCACTCACTCACTCACTCACTCACTCACTCACTCACTCACTCACTCACTCACTCACTCACTCAGGTACAGAGGGCAGATTGCCTGAGCAACTCTGCATGGGTGGTAACTTTTGGCCTGAGGAGGCTGAGGAGGGCAGTCAGCTGCCACAGGTTGGGGCCACATTCCTGCACACCAAGGCAGCAGTGGCCACGGCCTGGGACAAGACCCAGGCTGGTCCAGTGGCCATCCAGGAGCAGTATCGCAGCATTGAGCAGGTAAGTTGCGTTGCGCTGCATGCTTTCTCCTTGCCTGGTTGCGCTGCAAGTTGCATCACAATGTTGTGCCTGCATTCTGAATGCTCATCGCTCAGTATCTGGTTCAATCACTCAATCACTACTCAAGGCTAATCATGATTCTTGCTGTATGAGGTTGCACCACCTGATTTATATATGCTGCCGTGAATGGTCAACATCTGCTGGAGGACAGCTTCATGTGGGGATTGGAAGCAGTTATTTGGGCGCCCTGAGCAAATTGAACGCCTCAGTGACTTGAGTGGTTTTGTACTTTACTTACTTTTCATTTGTCTTTTTTTCTTTCTTGTCTGTTGTGCTTGTTTAAGTGTGCCTTAGGTGGGCCTATACTTGGCTACCACCATGTAGTTGATATAGTCACCACCTTCGTAGGCACCATTTTCAGAGGCACCGGACAACCCCTGCCAGTCGGGCAGCAGCTCTGCTCAGCAGGCATCACAGCAGCCTCAAAAGCTACATGCGTCCACTGGTTGCATGCCCTCTGACCAAGCAGCTGCACCTGGTGCTTGCAATGCTCCCTCAAATGATGATGATGGAGCTGTACAAGACAAAGGCGTTGCAGAGGGTCCAAGTGCACGTAGTGGTCAGCAGCAGGCTCTCACCGGCCGTAGCCATGACCTGCAGCACAGTCTCACACCTCTCGCTCCACCTGCCTGCTGATGATGCTGACATCCCCGAGAATTGTGTGAGTCCACATTAAAGAGTGAGGAAATCTCAACAGGTATCTTCTTTGCTAATGCGCTCATCTGATAGTGATTTGACGCCATTGTCTGACTGCTATGCAGTGATGCATAGGAGTGGTGCGCATTCTTTGCTGTATCTGTTGATTTAAAGGCTGTTGAACACTTGTGGTCTTCGCTACAACCTGCTTGCTACCCACTATGTCAATTGCAGGTGACGAGCCCCTTGACCAAGCTGCATTCCCACATGAGCGGGCGGGTAGCAATGAGGCGCATGCACAGGTGGATCACACGCTCCCCCCCCCCCCCCCTCCCTCAGCTTGTATTGCCTCACATGAAGATTCAATGCACAGTGCAAGTCATTCAATACTGCGGTAGCTGCCAGCTTGAAGCCGCTCGCTGCTACATCATGTGAGTTGTCATATTGTCCAAGTTGTCATTGCGGCTATGCATCTCACAGGAGTAGCACTGGATGTTTCCACAGTTGCAAGCGCTCTTTTAAGCAACAGTTGCATGCCTAAGCCAATCACTTGCTTCACTGCAGGTCTTGTGCAATAACATCTACGGATTTGGGCAGCATGAGCAACCTCGAGAGTCAGCAACAGACTGTTCCATGTGCCAAGTGTTTGATCCACCTAGTGTTGGTGCGACTGACGTGCTGAAGCCAAATGTCATTGAGCTGATCAGTGATGATGAAGTGAGCTCCAAAACTGCCTGACACTTGTCTAGAGCTTGCAAATAGTCATCTTGCCCTTGTATGAAAATTGACTAGCTGATCAGTAGACTCACACATTCCAGAAAGTGCCAGCGAGCCCATGTGTCAAGGCTGTATTATGTTGAGCTGCTAGTTTGAGTTTCCACATCTTGATTCACAGTCTACACATCTTCTTTCTGGAAGTTGGGCTTAACATCCTTCCTAGCTTTGTGTTGCATGCGTTCCATGTATGTTGTACCACGAGTACTCTACCAAAGCTTGATCTATGGTTTTGCCGTCACAGGAGCCAGAGGTGCAGCAGAAGCAGGCAGATCAGGCTGAGGCACCACACGAACAGCCAGCCTCTCAGCTTGCTACTCCTGGCGCCTCAGCCTCTGAAGATGCCACAGCATTAATAGCTTTGGATATGAGCCATCAGGACAGCCAGGCACAGATGGTAATGCCTGGTCAAGCGTATACTAAGCTTGCTTCCAGGGTTGAAGCCTTGCAGCTCCACCGCTTGTGTTTGTCGCACCAGACAAAAGCGGTGGTCAATCAGAGCCATCTACACCTGCTGAGCAAGCTACCACAGCTGGCAATACTGATGACGCAGACACTGGCCCTAGTGTGTTGAGCAGTTCTGGTGATCAACAGCGGCATCAGTCAGCATGCCAGCCAGCTGACTCCATTCACACAGACAGCCTTGATGATGCAGACAACTCACCAACTATGAAGTCCCTCCGAGCAGAGCCTGTACATCAACAGCAACAGCAGTTCAATTCATCTGACACCCTCGTTGGCATCTTACTAGTTGAGTCTGCCGTGCTAGACACAAACGCAATTCAGCAACAACAGCAGCAGCAATCATCACTGGCTGAGCAGCTTGAGGCAACAGTAGCACCAGCTGTTGCAGAGGCCAAGCAAACCAATGGCGGCCCTGCAGTCCAAAGACATCAGGCTTCAACAGATGAGATGAGTGAATCAGCACTAGCTGCAGGCGACAAATTGAACACCTCATCAATGGCTGGCAGCTCAGCTGATGCTCAGTCACAAGCCTTGCTAGCCATTGATGGAGCTTTTGCAGAAGCTGATGCAGGGCCCAGTGGCCATGGGCGTCAACTTGAGGTGACACATTCTGGCTTTATTTGTGCTTGTTTGTTGCCAATGCTTGCCAAGCAGCGCACTGTTTTGCCCGGTGCGTATGCCACCAAGGCACTTCTTGCTCTTTTTGGGCAATATGCATTGGTTGACCCGTTCACAAACTGTGAACTCCCATGTTCTCAAGAGCCGTGGCACACTTGCTATCAAACAAGCGTTTTTAAGGAGAATGTTTTCAGTGATCCATGATGAAAAGCCATATGATGGTTGCAGGCGGTGGTCTTAAAGGACATGAGGGAAGGCCTAGCAGGTCAACGACCATCTCAACGAGGGAGAGACGTGCTGAAAGCATCGTTGAGGAACGCGCAGGATGCTCGTTATTGCAGTTACCAAAAAAACAAGCAACGCAACAAAACACATCACCCCAGCTGTGAGCAATGCCACAACCCTGGGATCACACGCAGTTTGGCTGCATCAACATTATGCGTGAAACAGCTGATGATGCACTGTGTGCAAATGCTCATGCCTTTATTATGTCATTCTGATTGGCCATTATCGGCCTCAGAGTGCAATAATCTGTCTATCCAGCTGTTGCAGTGGTATTGTGGCATTTTCTGCATGCACAATCACAGCATTTGCTGATGTGTACGTGTGCAACAATTTAGGAACGGCAACATGCTCTTATGTGGCTGGTTTGGTGTATACAGCTACAGCCAAGCCCCTCAGAGGGCTTTTTACTCTGTTGCGGGAGTTTGAGGTCATCAATAACCCAGAGGTGCAGCACGAAATCTTGGTGCACAGCTTGCAGCTGACAAGCTTAAGCCAAGGGTCCAAGGTCCAGCTGCTACGTCATGAGATTGAGTCTGCTGATCACTTGATGGAGGTGCTGCGGCAGCATGCCCCAAAGGCAAATTCGGACGACCATTTGCTGGTGATGCAAGGGCCGGAGCGTGACATTGTAAGTTGAAGGTCATCAGTCTCCTGAGCAATGCTAGAAACAATCAACGTTGCACCCTTACATTTCTCTGGCCCATGTTTGGCACATTGAAGTAGTACGTAGTTTGTAGGTAGCACACCATGGAGTCGTGAGTGCTGTCTGACTTTGCCCATCGCCACACACGTATACTGCAACGCTCAACTGCATTTGATTTACAACTTGAGTTCCGTCTGAAATGCATGTTTTGGACATGCAGCAGGATCGCCAGGCTGCAATGGTCCACAACGTGGCCATCAAGACCCCTTGTGACGAGCAGACAAGGAAGGTCTGGAGACAGGGTGGGCAAAAGGCCAGCACAGCTGACTTCTGTGACAGTGAGGGTGCTGCTGAGCATGCCGTGAAAGCCCTCATGCCTGGCATGCAGAAGTGGGCTGATGCGCTCTAGGTGATATCCAGTTTTGATCAACTAGGCACATTACCTCACTAGTCACCACATTTTCTTTGTTGTACCGCCATGCACTGTGTAAACAGTCAGGAACACAATGCATTGTTGAGCATTTATGCAACACTAGCCGGAGTTGCTTGCAATGTGCAGAGTTCCAACAAACTTCAAAACAGGCCAGCAAGCCATCAAATGTCCTCTGCCAAATGTCTGTAAAGCGAGTGTCTATGACACACATCACAAGTCATGCTTGTGCATGCATGCAAACCGACATCTTGTATTTGGATGTCAGCCAACATCCTTACAGAATGACTGCCCTCACTCAGATTGTTGTGCACATACTGTTGATCATACAAAGCACAGCAGTGTCACTCAGCAACCCTATGTGTCTAATGACGCCTTCACAAAGGACATCAACACATATTCTTTGTGCAGTTGGAGTGGGGTTTGAGCGATGAGGACCCGCTGGAGTACAGCTGTGCAGTGGAGCCCTGATGGCAACCTGGATCGGTGGCAAGCTGCCTGCCTCAGTCAATAAAATTGCATTCCCTTATGCGCACCAGGCAGGCCACAGCTGCCCCAGAACCAAAAAAATCATGTTTGCTGTCTTGTACATGTTGTTCTTGGTACACTGGTGTATACAACAGAGTTGTTTCAAATCCTCGTGATGAATTCTTGACACACGCATTACAAAAACACAGACCTAGCCCTGCCCTGACATGACTTGCCCTGCTTGGCCCTCACCTGCTCGGCCTTACTCAATCAAACACAGTCTTTCTGCAGGTAGACATCAGCAAGGTGGAACCCTTCTTGGGCCCTAAGCAAGAGGGTGCAGGTCCCAGCCTCTTTGCCAACCCCGCCTTCCCTTTGCCTCGTCATGGTACAGAACCCAAGGATGAGGCCACCATCCCAGCAGGCTTCCCCTTCACCCCCAACAACTGGTGTAGTGCGTCACCCACTGCCTTGGCCTACTGTGATGACGGCTGTGGAGCTTCAATGGCACACAGCCATGCACATCAACAGCCCGCCAGCAACATCCTAGGTCATGTCTCTGCTAGTCTCTTGGCATTGGTGCATCACAAACATGCTCTCAGAATTTGCATCGAATTTATTTCGTGTCAAGGTTGCAGTATGACCATTTGCAGTTGCTTCCTAATAGAGTCTTCTTGTGTGTAGCTTTTTGCTACATACCACACTGCATCTTTGCTTGGTGTATGTCATCTTACCATCTGCCAGGTATTGTTTTACGCTAGTTGCAGAGAGCATTACGAGCTTTTATAGGCATGTAGAGCATTCTCATTTTGAACCATGTATATCAAATGACACCAAGCAATAAGCCAGCTTTGCAAGCTCGGCGCGCGCAATCTGTGCCCTGCTGACTCACACATTCACTGTACTCGTCTTCTCATGGTATTCTTTGCACCCCATGACAAATTAGGGTTTCTTGCTTGCGGCCTGCCTCACGCTTGCTGCACACCCTGATTCCCAACGTATGCGTCAAGACTTGCATGCTTGCACAGAGCAGGCCTGACTTCTGTTGATGCATGTCACAAAGGTAGTAGCCAATGGATGGTGCAGGGGTGACATGTGGTTTGGGCATCCTCAGCACGCTCTTCATTCGCACCAACTTTCATGTTGAGGACGCCCTACTTGGAGCGTACAGCACGCTGTGCTATTGTGCACTCAAAATATGGTAAGTTGCACCTTGACTCAGCGTGCTAGTGGTTGTGACAATTGCTTGAACAAGGTGTCTCGGTGTTGCTTTTGTATGCCGTTGTTTTGCATGTTGTAATTATACGTGCTCTTTGTTGATGTCACAACAACACATACTGCTGTAAGCATTCCTTGTGCTGCTGAATCTGGCTGTAAGGATTTTGCTCTTCAGCTAATTTGTGGACAATGATATGCTGCAAGTCTGCTCATTTGTGTTTGTTTGTTTGTACCATCATGTGTTTCAGCTAAATGCCAGCTGTCCGCTAGTTGCACTCGGTTTTAGACTCAACGACACTTTTCAATTTGTTTGTCATATCAAACTTGTTGTTTCGGTCAACTACTAGTTGGCGTTCTGATGTCTCTAGGGTTTTTTAGGCATGGTATGGGTAGTGTGTAATCATTCTGGGTGCAATTGTGCCACACTAGGCAACTTGAATGACAATGCAGCTAGTTTGCATATGTCAGCAGCAAAACATGGTGTATCTTTGGCTTGCAGGTACGTAGTGCATGTTGAGAGTGCAGCCAGGTTTGAAAAAGAGCTGAAGAGGTTGCATGGTTCTGGGGCCCTGATGTCCCTCACGGCCAAGCACATGTTTTGTACTCTGTCTGTGTCCCGCTTGCAAGAGTTGAAAGTGAAGAGATTTGTGCAGATGCCCGGTTGTGCCGTGCTCACCTATCATGTAAATCATGTACCCACTACTGTTTGTATTCATCAACATCTTGCGCAAGGCCATCATGTGCCTGAAAGCCAGTTGTCAAACCTTGGACACTAAGTTGCATGCTTGAAATGTATGTGTTTTGTTGATAAGGTGCCTTTGGTTGGCACAGCCTGGACAATGTGGCACAATTTGTATGTCTTTTAATCACGTGACCCTTATGCTTGCTGGCAGCCGTAGGAAAGCTCAAAACTGCATAGGCAATTTGTCGGTAGGCTGATGCTCCCACACTCAACATGCAACTAGCAGCCATTTGGCCATGCAAGTTGCGGTTGAGAACATTGCAGTCACTCGTGCAGACGTGATGTGCAGGGTGCAGTGTACCACTGAACCATCAGCACAGGCTACTCCTTGGCAGAAGCTACAAACCTTTGTGTTGCCCAGCCTGAGCGCATACTTTCTCTCCTACAGGAGTGGGTGAAAATGCTTTGTAATTCGTCCAATCAGGCATGCGCTTTTTACCGTGTTGTCATGCAACTACTTTGAGTCTTGTTTCAAATCATCTATATTGTTTTTTGCTTGCTTTCAACAGACGCTTGTATGTTGTGTTGTCTCCTGGGCTTTTGCATTACCCAACCCCAAGCAACCTTGATTTCAGATTTCTGAGACTCAGATACCTGGCAAGCTGATTGTGCGCCAGGCGTTTGCCCCTGTCTGGTTTGTTGAATGCCTTTACTGTCATCACAAGCTATGCGTGCAGAGTGCACATGAGCAGTTTTATCTTGGAAACAATGTGTGGTACTGATATCTAGCATTCTGCATGCAGGCAGAGGATACAACATCCAAGACTTTCATGCAGAGGATGGAGGTCAGCAAGAACATCATCGACATTCTGCTGAAAGGGCCTTTGAACATGCACCAAAGCCCTGGTTTGCACTCCCAAGCCCAGAATGTGCGGGCTCAGCTCAATTTCTTTGATTGAGCTGAGACTTGCACATCTCCAATGAAGCTATTGAAACTCAGCATAGCGTATTCAGAACATATTACAGATGCCTCAAACAGTTTATGATATCAGGTTTTGATATAGGTCAACAGTGTCACCGTGCAATTTTGTATGTATGCAATGCAAGGCGCTCACGTAGATAGAGTTGGAACGGTGATAGTTACAAGAATTAACGGCAGCAGAGGGCTGCTTATCTGAGTGAGAGGTGCAGTGCTCCTAGAGAAACAGACACTAGTGATTCCAAATTGTTTGTAGAGATCCACGGGATTCTTCCAGAGTAGGTTGCGACTTTCTAAACCTGACACATTGTGACGATGCACGTGAGTCTTCTAGAATCAACCGCAAGTACAATGATCGTCCATCTCAATCAAACCCCACATAATATTCATGCCTTGTGGTCAGTCAAGCACGGTTCCTTATGTACTCGGATCAGGTTTGTCATGCCTCGTCACAAGGGATGATAGTAATAGTAACAGCTAAAGAGGCATGCACTAGCTTCTATAGGAGAATGAAGATTGCATTAGAAAAGCCACCAGCAATCGCAAAGCCAGTTGCTTGCTACAAATCACTAATAGAGAGGATGTGTGCTCTGCCTTTTGAGCATTGTGTGAAGTTTATGTCACAACATATCTAAGAGGAGGTGAGAGATTTAACAATGTAGACGTCGTGCAACTTTCATCTACCATTGTGATGCATGGGGCTGTGATGCTCGCCGATGCATCTACAACACTACTAGATTTTGCAGCTGTGCAGATGCAATATCTGCACTGACATCAGTTGTGACATTGTGAATATGTCAGATGTAATATCTACTCTGACACTAGTTGTGACATCTGTGAACATATCAGATGCAATATCTGATTGCACATGTACTTATGACTTCTATAATGTATGAACACCAGCCTTCTGGATGCTGCATCTGCACAGCCAAAAAATATAGTAGTGCTACAGATGTTGCGTCTGCTGAGCATAGATGAAGCATCTGATTATGAATTTGGCCACCTTGCCTGTTTATGGTTACAGCATTATTGTTTCTCTAGGTTCTTTCGGGGTCTTTGGCTCTAGCATGGCACATCAGGTGAAGCGGCGCAAGAGTGCAAACTCAGGCGACATTGAGTGTTGCACTCTATCAGATCCTGCTCACGCAAGCAGTTTACAGTCCAAACACACAAGCAAAGAAGCAAAGCGCGGATGACCATCAAGAGGAAGTTCTTAAAATGATAGACATGGGCTTCAAGTTGCTTCTCTAGGCAAGCTCTCTCAAAGTCAGACCCGATTTACCTTGCATGGTCCACAAGGGCTGTCAGAACAGCCAAGTTATCCTTTCGGTCTTCATGAGCTGCCCCATGCACAGACTGATACAGGAGGTACACACTTTGAAACAGACAAGGCCACAATTCTGATGGTTTCTGATGGCACTGGCTTCAAGACTTGACTGAGCAGCTGGGTACAACAGCTTTCAAGTTTTCGACATAGTCGAAGACGCAGTCAGCAGTCTGCCATCTGAGTCAAAGTCAGAAGTCAGAAGGCACCAAACTCTGCCAAAATTTTCTGAAATAGTAAGTCCACTGCACTACTGTGCATATGCAACAGGTTGCAGAGAAAACAGAAGTTTGACTCTCCCTCTGTCAGAGGGAAGCTTGTCCAGGCAGCAGGTTTTTGGTACTTCTTGTGTTCTGGCTCTTGCTGTTAGCACA
>JAABUK010005083.1_pt1 | contig 20828 bp, 26 predicted proteins | sample 5559141 | NCBI WGS metagenome assembly JAABUK01 (sample SAMN10711869, study PRJNA513367) | rock metagenome | isolation source: Antarctica rocks | place: Antarctica: Victoria Land, Pudding Butte nord | collected 2016-01-03
GCCGCCAGCAACACAGCAAGCCTTCGGGGTGGGGCCAGATCAGACCGTCATAACAAGTCCCCGGCGTGTCGGTGGTGGGGCCAAATCAGGCCGTCACGGTGGGGCCAAGTCAGACTGACAGGGCCAGATGGCAGGACAAGAGGCGACCAGGACTTCCAGGACGGTCATGGGCGCCTTGGTGGGCGCGGCCGGCGACCAGGCGAGGCGGTTGGCGGGCTCCGGGCTGGTCGCGTACTGGCCGGCAGCTGCGGCGTACTGGCCGGCAACGTGTGGCGTGCTGGCTGCTCAGGTGGCGGTGGTGCCTTGCGGGGTGCCGGTAGCCAGGCTGCGGTTCCCGGCGCCGACCTGGGACTGCGGGTCGCCGTCGGTCATAGTCGGGGCGGTGGCCCGGCCGACAACCCGGTCATAGAGCACAGCGGCGGCAATGCCGCCGACCAGCGGCGCCACGATGTACAGCCACAGCGAGGTGAACGTCCCGGACATGATCGCTGGGCCCAGGGCCCGGTCGGGGTTGACCGCCCCGCCGGTCACGCCGCCACCGATCAGCACCGCGGCGATCAGGGCGAAGCCGATCGCCGGACCGGCGACCGTCGCGGGCACCCGCTGATCGGTGGACACCGCGACGATCACGAAGACCAGCAGGAAGGTGATCAGGGCCTCGACCAGGAACGCCCGGCCGTCCGAGACACCCTTCGCCGGGACGGTGGCACCCAAGTGCGCCTTGTCCCGCACGACCGAGCCGAACGCCGCCCAGGTCGCCCCGGCGCCCAGCACCGCCCCGAGCAGCTGGAAACCCAGGTAGCTCGGGACGTAGCGCCACGGGAACTTGCGGGTCACGGCCAGCCCAAGGGTGACCGCGGCGTTCAGGTGCGCGCCCGAGACCTGCCCGAGCGCCCCGACCAGGGCCACGAGCACCAGACCGAACGCGAGCGCCACCGCAAGGCTGTCCGGCGGGGGTGCCGGCGGTGGACTTGCCCAACGCCGCGGCGCCGGCCGTCGCCGTCCCGGTGAAGATCAGGAAGAAGGTGCCGACCATCTCGGCCAACCCGGCCCGCAGCATGTTCGCCGGGTGGAACCGATGGCCGTGCAACCCAGTGTCGGACTGCAGGCGTGTGCTGGTGCTCATGAGGTCCTCTGCGTGGTCAACGTCGGGGTCGGGCTGATTACGGTCGCTGCGTGCTCCCGTTCGGCGGTGCTGCCTGCCGATGTGCCGGCACCGCTGAGGGGGCGCGGGGTCGCTGCCCAGGGCGCTGCGTTCGACTTCATAGAGTTGTTCGCTGCGGCGTTCGCTGTCGTAGGCTGACGGCCGCCCCGCAGGCCGAACAAGTGCTTGGCCAACAGCAGGTGTAGCACCGCGGCGGCGTCAATCGCGAACGGCCCGGGTGACGGTGACGCCCTTGGGCCGGTCCACCCCCCACAGCTGGGCTCGCCTCGGCCGGGACCCCACCAGCCGGGGCAGGCCGGGGGACAGCAGCGGCGATCGGAGCACGGCGGGGCGAGGTCATGGGGCTCCCGGTCGAAGGATCTGTGCTGCACTACCCCTGCTCCATCGTGTGTAAGCCACGGCGTGGCGGCTACTCATCAAGGCGAGCCGAGCTGCCTGCCCACCCTCGTGGGTGCACCGACGCCGGTGTGTAGGGGTGCCCGCACAGCGGGTAGAGCGCCCCAGTGCGAGTCGTGGCTGCGGCGGGCGGGCGGCGGACGACCGATGGAGGAGCCAATGCCGATGTCTGCTTCTCAGCAGCTGCCTCGGGTGCGCCGGGGGCGGTTGAGCCGGCAGGTGGTGGTGGCAGCGGCACTGGAGCTGATCGACACCGAGGGCCTGGGCGGGTTGAGCATGCGCCGGGTCGGCCAGCGCCTGAGGGTTGAGGCGATGTCGCTGTACGGCTATGTCGCCAACCGCGAGGCGCTGCTCGATGCGGTGGTCGACAGCATCATCGACGAGCTGTGGGCTGATCCGCAGGTGGTGGAGGTGCCGCAGGACGGCTGGCAGGACTACCTCAGCCGGCTCGCCTACGGAGTGCGCCGGTTCGCCATCGCCCACCCGCGGGCATTCCCGCTGGTCGCCACCCGCCCCCCGGAAGCCCCTTTTGTCCGGCCGCCGCTGCGTTCGCTGCGCTGGTTGGAGGCGTTCCTGACCGCGCTGCGCCGCGAGGGCTTCACCGACGAGGCGATCCTGTACGCCTATCGGGCGTTCACCAGCTTCCTGCTCGGGCATCTGCTGCTGGAAGCCGGCGCCCGCTCGGCTGAGGATCCGGCGGTCGACGCGCTGCCGGCCGAGCCGCTGCCACCGGATGCGCCCAACGCCGACATCGCCGACCCGCACGACCGCGGACAGGACGTCCACCAGCCCGATGTGGCGACCGCGGCGATCGCCGGGGCGCCGCTGCACGACGCCACCACCCAGGAACCTCCGGTCGCGCCGATCACCGCCGCGGTGACCATCGACGAGGCGCAGTACCCGGTGGTCGCGGAGTTCGCTGTCCGCCTGGCTCAGGACCACGCCGAGCAGGAGTTCACCGACGGGCTGCGCGACCTGCTCGACCGGCTCGCCACCCACCCCGGCGCTCCAGTCCAGGTCAGCTGAGCGACGGCAGGGAGCAGGGCTCGTGGCTGGACCAGTTGGTCCGCTGGATGCCGCGCACCCCCGGCTGCACCCGGGCGTAGGCACTACGTGAGCACCTCACTCTCCAAGGCGAACTTTACGGTCGCAGGTTGTCCTGTGGCCGGGTGGCAGCCATGATCGGCGAACCCGGTCCGCGTACCGGAAGGGGTGGCGGGGCTTCCGGCTGAGCCAGTGAGCGAGGTAAGGGGACGTCGTGGGGCCGGTTGGGTGGCGTCCGCGCTCGTCGGTGGAGCTGATCCTGGACCGGGTGCGGGCCATCGGGTCGTGGGTGCAGGACCCGGTCGGTCACCAGCCGGCATGTGCGCCGAAGGGGGGCCGGGTGCCGCGACAGATGCGCCTGGACCTGGCCGGTGAGCTGGCGGCCCGCCGTGCCACGCACGCGGCGGTGCTGGCGCGGGCCGAGCTGCAGCTTCGGCAGACCGGGGACTTAATGTGGGCGGACAGCAGCTGCCGGGCTGTGCTGGCGCACCGAGACGTGTGGTGGCGCGAACGGGTCGCGGACTGTCTTAGCGCCCTGGGTGTGCAGGTGATCGCCAAGGCCGGCGACGGCGTGGACGCCGTCGGCGCGCTGGTCGTGGAGCAGCCCGACCTGATCGTGGTTCAGGACCTGCTGCCCTTGCTGCCGGGCCTGCAGGTGGTGCGCCAGGCCCGCCGGTACGCCCCGAGCTCGCTGATCGCCGCGCACCTGCTCGACAGCCGGCAGGCCCAGTCCTTTCTGAGCGCCGGCGCGGACGTGGCGTTCAGCCGGCCGGACCGGCCGGGTGAGGTCGCCGAACAGCTGGTGGCCCTGCTGCGCGACCGGCCCAGCCCACGTGCCGTGCGCTAGGCCGGTCGCAGACGGCCGCGGGCCCGGCGCCCCTGCGGGTGCCGGGCCTGCGGGCCGTGCGGGTGGTTACTGCTGCCGGGGCGGGCTGCCTTCGGCGCCTTCGGTCTCGATCTGCTCCTTACGCACCGTCTCCTGCACCTGCTGCTGCTCGGTGATGGTCTGGGTGCCGAGTTTGACCCGCTCTACCGGGACCGTCTCCTTGGCCACCACGGGCTGCTCGGCGTGCAACACGACCTCGTGCTCCTCCTCCGACAGGTCCGGGCCGTCCAACGCCTGCCCCCGGTTGCCCTCGGTGATCGGTTCGCGTTCCACCACGACTTCCTCCCGGCTGACCGGGACGGTGGTGCTGACGTTCTCAGTCACGATGTACTTACGCAACCGGGCCCGGCCGGTCTCGACCTGCTGCGTTCCGACCTGCAACCGCTCCTCCGACCGGGTCATCGCCCCATCGGTGGTCGGCCCGGAGGTGTCATAGCCCTCAGACGGGGCGTCCTGGTCGGCCGTGCCCGCACCGGTGTCCTGGGTGGTGGTCCCGCCAGCAACGCCGTAGTGGCTGTACAGCCGCTCTTCCTCCTCCGGGCTCAGTTCACCCTCGGCGTCGACGTGCGGTGCGCCCTTGACGAGGTCCTTGTCGTAGGGCACCAGCACGTCCTGGCCCTGCATCTCGGCTGCTGACAGCGGCACGAACGTGCTCTTGGACCCGAACATCCCGGTGTGTATGGCGGCGAACGACGGCTCGCCGTCTTCCCGGTCGGCGTACAGCACCTCGATCTTGCCCAGGTGCTCCCCGCCCTGACCGAGCATCTTGCGGCCCGCCAACGCCCGTGCCTGCTCCAAGCTGATCATTTCGTTCCTTCCAGTTGAGGTCGTGCGGTCGCTGGAGCCCTGCCCACCACCGGCTGCGGTCAGACCGGCCAGGACCGCGCAACAACAGCCGGCCCCTCCGCCGCTGCAAGCGCCAAGCGACCCGCCTGCGGTCCTGTGCCGTGCCGGGCTAAACCGTGCTGGGCTGGGCTGGTGCTAGCCGTTGAGGTTGGCGTTGGGGTCTTCCTTTACTGCGACGCCGTGGCTGGCTGAGGAACTCTTGATGCCGTCGATGCTGGTGTTGGCGTCGGTGATGCCGCTGGTATCGCCGCCCTTGAGCTTGCTGACCGCCCCGCTGATGGTGTCCCCGACCTTGGCCAACGGCGCCGCGACCGCCTTGCACAACGTCGGGTTGGCCTTGACGTCCTCAGTGGCCAGGCGGACCTGGCGCTTGATGAACAACGCCGCCGCCCCCGCCTTTAGGAACGCCTTGAGCCGACCCGGGGTGCCTTTGTGGAACGACCCGGCCTGGTACGGCTTGTACAGGTAGCGGTGGAAGGCCCCGAACGCCTCACCGGTGTGCAACACGAACCGGGTCTTGGCGAAGTTCTTGGTGTTGCTGCTCGGGCACTGCGTCCCCGCCGCAGCCGTACCGGAGCTGGCCTGGCCCTGCGGGGCGGTAGAGGCCTGGGACTGCGACGACCCACCACCAGAGCTGCCGGTCGCGGTGCTGCTCTTACCGCCACACCCGGTCAGCAACAACGACATAGCGAGCAGGACAGCCACGATCGGCGGGGTACGACGAGACACGGAACACTCCTAGAAGCTGGGGGGTGACTGCCCCACGCACTGCCCCGCGGGCAGGCCAGGCACCCGCGATGCACCGTCACAACCCGGTCACAACACCCAGTCACCACCGGACCGGCCGGGTGGGTGGTGACGGAGCGGCGCAGCTCTACCGGGTGCGGCCGCTGGTTTTGTTGCTGAGCTTGAGATCCAGTTGGACGGCCAGGTCGGGGTGTTGCAGGGCCTGTCGTAGGTCAGCTAGTGCTTCGGTCTCGATCCGTTGGCGTAGGGCGCTCAGGTCGGCGTCGGCGGTCGCGGTGACCGTCACCGTCAGGTGGGGGTCTTTCGCCTGGCCCTGCACCTGCGCGGACGCGCCGGTCACGTCCCGGTAGCGCTGGATTTGGGTGGTGACCGCGGCGGTGACCGCGGTGCTGTCAATCACGGTCCGGCCGGCTGCGCCGCGGGCGGTCAGGTCCACCCGGGCCACCCCAGCGACGCTGAACAAGGTCGCGAACCAGCGCACCGCCAGATACCCCAGCACCAGTGCCAGGACGGCCAGCACCGGCCACAGCCAGATGCCGTGGTCCCCCACGTAGCGGCTGAGCGGGTTGTCGAACACCGCCCGGTGACCCAGCCGGCTCCCGAAGGTGCCCAGGCCGGTCAGCAGCACCAACACCCCACCGGCGAGCAGCAACACCGCCAGCAGCAGCAGGAGCAGGCGGTGCAGCCGTTCCGCGGCCGGGGTCATGACCGCACCTTGCGGGTCTGCACGCTGGTCCGGGCCCGCGGGGCATGCCGCAGCTGCAACGAGGCGAGCCGGTCGGCCACCGCGGTGCGGACCTCGGTGGTCAAGTCCTGGGTCAGTCCGGCCTGGCTGGCCCGGCTGCTGGCGGTGACCTTGGCGGTGCGCCGCCCGAGCTTGACCTTGGCTGAGTTGATCCCATCGACGTCGGTCGCCGCCCGGCGCAGCGCGCTACGCACCCCGGCCCGGGTAAGCGCCGCGTCGGTGTTGGCGTCCTGGGAGTTGACCTTGAGCCGGCGGACCCGGCGGGGCTTGAGCTGCGCTGCCAGCAGCAACAACCCGACCAGCGCGACCGCGCCGGCGATCACCCGCACGATGGTGCTGTCCCAGGTGTCGGTGCGCCCGGCCCGGTAGCCGGCCCGCCAGTCCACGAGCAGCGGGTGCAAACCCAAGACCGCCACAACGACCTCGACCGCCAGCACCGCCGCGGCCACGATGACCGCGACGCTGACCAGCAACGTCAACACCCGGTTCAGGGTCCTCATCGCAGGCGCACCAACGGCTCGGTGTCCACGACCAGGGCGGTGACGTGCACATCGACCTCCGCCACCTCCAAGCCGGTCAGCACCGACACCCGGTCGGTGACCTGGTCCCGGACCTGCTGCGCGGTGTCCTGTAACCCCTGCGGGTAGGCCACGCTCGCGGTGACCGTCACGAACACCCGCCGGCCATCGACCTGCGCCGCGACGGTCGGCAACGCCTGCAGGTCATCGCTGCGGGAACCCAACCGGTCCAGCCCCGGCGCGGCCAACGCCATCCCCAACACCCGGGGGGCAGCCGAACCGACGCCGGCGACCTCGCTCGCGGCCCGGCTCGCGATCCGGCTCACCACCCGGTCCTGCAACACGATCTGGCCGTCCCCGGTCGCCCCCACCGTGTTCTCAACGGTGGGCTGGACTGCTAGCGACCCCGGCCGCGGCACCGTCGCGGTGACCCGCTCCACCCCGATCCGGCCCGGCCGGGGCAGCCGGGGCAGCCGGCGGGCCAACGCCGCGCTCGAGGCGCTCACTGGCCCCGCACCTTGGACAGCAACGCGTTGGCGTCCAGCTCCCCATCGATCACCTTGGGCACCACGAACCCAACCGCCCCGAACAACGCCACGATCAGCATGTCGCCGAACCCCCCGAACACCAACGCGAACGCCAACACGAAACCGACCAACAATCCCAGCGTGCTGCGTGCCATCACCACTCCCGACTTACCGATACTGAGCTGCACCGGCGTCAGGGTCCCAACGCCAGCTCGTGCCGAACCGGGCCCGTCAATGCACCCGCGGAGCGCTGTGGTGCCGCCGGTAACGCCGCCACATCAGCAGGACCGCCGCCAGCAACGGCCGGTGCGACCGCACCGCCACCACCCGCACCCCGCAAGTACCCGGGCCAGGCCGGTCAAAGACCTGCAACCCCCGCCGGAACACCTCCGGATCCCCGCCGGTGTCTGGATGGTGCGCCCGGACGAACTCCCGACGGGCCAACCGAACCTGCCGAGCCTGCCGGTCCTGCTGCTCGGTGCCGGTCACCGGATCTGGTCGGTCTCGGGCAGCAGCACATCACCGATCACCACATCCACCCGACGGCCCCCGACCACCTGGCCGGTCACCGCCAGAACCTGCGCGGCGACCTCATCGGCCGGTACCGGCCAGCGCACCACTACATGCACCTCCACCCGAGCCGGTGACACCCGCAGCCCGGTCACCCGAGCCCCCGGCAGGTAGGTCGCGGCCTCACCAACCACCCCAGCATGCATCGCCACCACCGCCGGGCACGACAGCACCAACCTCGCCAACCCGGCCGGATCACCCTCAGCCAAGTCCACCCCTTCCACACCTGTGCCGGCCGACCCGGCACCAGCCGAGCCGGCCAACCCGACCGGGCGGCCGACCGGACCTGGTGCTGGCTGGGTCACTGCACCCGGGCGGGGGCGTCGCTCTGCTCGGCGCTGTCCTCACCGAGGTAGACGTCATCGACAGTCACGTTCACCTCAACGACCTCCAACCCGGTCATCCGCTCCACCGCCTGCTTCACGTTGCGCTGAATCGCCCGACCCAGATCCGCCACGCTCACCCCGTACTCGATCACGACGTCTACATCGATCGCGGCCTGGGTCTCTCCTACCTCCACACTGACCCCCTGGCTCACCGACGGGCCGCTGCTGCCCGGGATCCGCTGCTTGATGGCACCGAACGCCCGAGCCGACCCAACACCCATCGCGTGTACCCCACTGATCTCCCGGGCCGACAACCCAGCGATCTTCGACACCACCCCATCAGCAACGCTGATCTTGCCGGCGCTGGTCGCCAACGCACTCTTGGTCTCCTCCGACGCCTTCGCACTCGTCACCGGGGTACTGCTACTGGGCGTGGACATGACACTCCTTCACAACGTCAACGAACAAGCTCGTACAACATTGGACACCCGAACCCGGCAGAAGTTCCGCACCAAGCGCAAGCCCTTCCAGGTACAAAGCACCCAAGCCAAGCGGGGCCCCTTAGCCCCGCTGCTCACCCTGCTGCTGCTGGTCAACGCCACCCTGCTGCGGGTCGTAGCCGCCTTGGCGGGACTCGCCGTCGCCGAAGCTGGGCTGCTGCTGGCCGTAGTCCTGGTCCTGCTGGTAGCCGTCGAAGCCAGGCTGCTGCTGGGCATCCAGATCCTGCTGGTATCCGCCGTTCTGCAATTGCTGCGGGTCCACCCCGATCTGGTTCAGCAACCCGGCGTGCTGCTGCGGGTCAACCTGATCGGATCCCCTGCAGCTGCTGCGTAACCTGCTGGTGGTCCCCGCCGAGCTGACCGACCAAGTTCAGAACCTGACTGGCATCGAACCCCATGAGCACTCCTTCAGTCGCGGACCCACGCAGGCGTGCGCGAGCCAGGACTCAGGTGTTCCACTCCTGACCTGCAGCCCGCTCCCGATCGGGCTGCAGGTCAGCCCACCCCCAACAACCTGGAGCAGCATGACCCGGCTCACCCCACCCGGACTCCTGCCACCCCCTGCTCCAAGCCGCCCTATCGGGTCGTCATGACCATGCTGGTGGGGCTACTCACCGCCGCGATCACCGCGATCGTCCTGGCCGCGCTAGGCCACATCCTGCTCGCCGGCATCGCCGCCGCCGTGCTCTCGACCATAGCCGTCACCCTGCTGCTGTTCGCCCGCCAAGCAGTCCGCCGCATCGCCAGAGGCATCCGCCGCTACTGAAGCCGCGCAGGCCCATCCCCGCGCCCGACACCTGGACCGCCCTGTCCGGCCACGACCGGGCTATGGCAGGCGTCCAGCACCGCAGGCACCCCGGCCTGGGCGGATGAGGCCTACAGCGACACTCCGCGTCACAGCAATTTCCCAGGCGCCTGATCAAACCCGGCCCGGAACAAGATGCCGTAGCGGCCGACCCGTCCAAGCACCGGGAAGTTTCCAGACCGGCGGCGCCGTCCCGTCCCCACTCCTACCGCCTGCTTTGCCGGCACCGGCGCGCGGCAAGCAGATCGTCGTCGCCCAGCCCAGCACAGTGAGGTGTGCTGCGGCGCAATGCCCGGCCCCATCACCGGTGGTTGGCTACCTCAAGGCGGTTACTGGGCCGCGTCGTAGGCCTCCCGCACCTTGGTGCTGATCCGGCCCCTGGTGCTGACCTCCAGCCCTTGGTCCCGCGCCCACGTACGGATCTCATCCGGGGCCGGCACGCTGGGCGTGGCCGTTGGCTGGGCCTTAGGCCGCGAGCTTGTGGACCGGCGGGTACCGCCCATTCGGCGTCCGGCGTCGGCGTAGTGCTGCAGCACCGTACGCAGCTCCCCGGCGTGCTCATCGCTCAAGTCGACTTCGTAGGAGGTGTTGTCCAGGCCGAAGCGGACGGTTTCCACCGCCTCGCTGGCACCGTCGAGGTCGTCAATCATCGTCACCTTCGTCCGCTGCGCCATAGGCCACAACGTAGCTGCCGAAGAAGCCGCCGCCGGTACACGAGGATGACGTCTAGCGGCGGTACGTGGGTTTCAGTAGACCGAGATGTGGACGTGGTCGTAGTCGTAGTGGCCGCCGGTGATGCCGTCCGGGGTGGTCGGGGTGGTGTTGTAGACGCCGGCACCTTGGTAGGGCCGCCAGCCTTCGTGGGTGCGGTTGGCGTTCCAGATCCGGCCGTACCAGATCAGGTAGTGCACACCGGTCTGGCCGGCGCTGGCCTGCAAGGAGGCGGCGAGGGCGTCTCCGGCGGCTTTCTGGGCCGGGGTCGGGAGCGTCCCGTAGCTGCCGGGTGGCGCGTCGCAGGCCTTGCCCAGGGGGTGGTCGCTGTGCGCGACCGGGTCGCTGGGCCGGTAGCAGGACGGGTGCCAACCGCCGGTCACGAGCGCGGTGTACAGCGCGGCCATCCGCGGGGTCAGGCAGCCGGTGCCGATGGACGGGTCCGGCACCACACTGCACCCCTGGGCCCCCAAGGCGCCGCCAGCGCCCGTGAAGCTGGCCGCGGTGGCCCCGCTGGTGCAACTCAACGCCCCGCCGGTGTGGTCCCACAACGCCCCGGCGACCGCGGTGCCCAGCGCGGCCCACTGAGCGTAGGCGGCGCCGTCGGCGCTGCGCTGCACGGCCTGGGCGGCCTGCCACAGTGGCTGATGCTGCCAGCCCGGGACCTGCACCAGGCTGCGCAGGAACGTGCTGGCGGCATAGCCGGGGTCCATCAGCTGCCCGACACTGCCCCAGCCTTGGCTGGGTCGCTGCTGGAACAACCCGACGCTGTCGTGGTCGCTGCCGCTGCCCTGGTGCGGGTAGTCCCCGCTACCCGGCACCGCCGGGTTGGCCAGCACCAGCAGCGCCGACTCCTGCCGCCCGGTCATGATCGCGACCGCTGCGGCCTGCTGAGGCAGCCCCAGGGCCTTGGCCGCGGCCACGATGACCCGGGCGTTGCCGGCCTGCTCACCCACCAACCACGATAAGATCAACAAGCTTACGCGGTGCCCTGCTCAAAGCCGGACGGTGGATCCAGGCTCAGGCCCGGCGGTGGCGGAAGCGATCCCGACCATCAGGAATCCGGCCAGTGACCCGAGAGTGCAGAGCTTGGGGCCCGAGCCCTTTCGCCCTCGGAAGTCTTGCACCCTCAGGCGATGCGGACCGCAAGAACGGCAACGTCGTCGGTCAGGTCGGCGCCGCAGCCGATTACGCGGTCGACGAGGGCTTGGGGCCCGTCGTCTGGCCGGTGCTGGCGGACCTTGGCGAGCAGTGTGGCGATGTCGTCGTCGATGTCTGCTGCGCGGGTCTCGACCAGGCCGTCGGTGTAGAGCAGCAGCGTGCTGCCGGCTGGAAGGCTGATGCTGTGGCCCTGGCGGCTGACGCTGCCGGGTACCCCGATCGGGACGCCCACTGCGGCATCGAGCAGGTGTGCGCTGCCGTCGGCCAGCTGGACGACGGGCGGCAGGTGGCCGGCGCTGGCCCAGCTCAGCCTGCTATGGCGTCGTCGGCCCTCGGATCCGTCCGCGGGCGCGAGCCGGGCATAGATGCAGGTGGCGAGCTGCGCCATGTCGAAGCCTTGGACGAGCTGGTCCATCCGGTCCAGCACCACGGCCGGGTTGTCACCGGCCCACGCGCAGGTGCGTAGGACGCTGCGGAGCTGTCCCATCGCGGCTGCGGCGGTGATGTCATGGCCCATCACGTCACCAATCGCCAAGCCGATCGCGCCATCGGGCAGGGAGAACACGTCCCACCAGTCGCCGCCGACCTGACTGTCACCTCCGGCGGGCAGGTACTGCGCGGCGAACTGCCTCCCGGGCACCTCGGGCAGGGCCACAGGCAGCAGGCTGCGTTGCAACGTGATCGCGATGTCGTGGGCCTGGGTGTGAAGCCGGGCGTTGTCCAAGGCCATCCCGGCACGCCGGCCCAGGTCGACCGCCAACCGAAGGTCCGCGTCGTTGAACGGTCGGCGCCCGAAGCCCCGCACGAGCGCGGCCGTACCGAGGACGTGACGGCGCGCTGTCAGCGGCACGATCATCAATGACGCCGCGCCCAGCGTCCTGGCGACGTCCCAGACCTCGCGCAGCGAGCCACTCACAGGACCGGGGCCGGTCGCGGGGCCGTTGACCAGCTGAGGTTCGGCGAGTAGCTGCTGCCAGGGCAAGGCGGGACCGTCGGTGGCCCGCAGCTGCTCGAGGAGGTGGTGCAGCAGGTCGGTATTTCCGTCACGGTGCTGCGCGAACACCCGGTCCGGTGCGCCCGGCAGGTCGGTGAGAGTGAGCACCATGCCGTCGGCGAGCTCCCGTACGAGCAGGTGCGTGAGACGGTCCATCGCCTCGTCGAGGTCGAGGGTGACCGCGAGCAGGCTCGTCGCCGCCGCGAGCAGGGCCAGCCGCTGGTCGGCCTCCACCCGCTCGGTCACGTCGGTCTGCGCCCCGACGAAGTGCGTCAGCCGGCCTGCGTCATCCCGAACAGGGCTGATGGCGACCTGGTTCCAAAACGACGTTCCGTCCTTGCGGTAGTTCAGCAGCACGACGGTGGCGTCCCGCCCGGCCGCCAGGGCGGTACGCAGCTCCTGCACCCGCGCCGGGTCGGTGCCCGGCCCCTGCAGGAACCTGCAGTTCCGCCCAATCGCTTCCTCCACCGAGTAGCCGGTGGTGACCGTGAAAGCCGGATTCACCCACAGCAGGGGCAGCTCGGGATCGGTGGCGTTCGAGATCGTGAACGAGCAGGAAGTCGACTGGATCGCCCGCTCGCGCAAGGCGCCGTGGTCGACCGGTCCGGGAAGCTCGCCGTGCTCGGGAATCACGATGACGAAGTTGCACTTTCAAGCCGCACTGGTCCCCCACGGAGCTCGAAGCCGAGCGGCGATCAAGGCTGGAACCGACCCTAGTAGGTCCGTCTTTGACTTGACCAACGTAGCTTCACATGATCACCAGGTTGTCGGCGCTGAAGGTGTACTGCTTGCTCGCCAACCCAGGTCCAGCAGCTTCTTGACCTACGGGAACGCCTGCGCGTTGGTCTTCGGGATCGGCAGGAGCCGGCCCCAGGCCACCCCCAGGGTCTCGAGCGCCTTGGCGTAGGTGTTCTCGTGCGCCTGGTCCTGCACGATCAGGTACGCCACCGTCGACCCGGCGGTCTTGTTCGCCGTCTAGATCCGGCTCTTCTGCAGACCGCTGGGACCGTGCACGCCGGGCGACGGGGCGGGCCGATGACTGCACTGTCGTGGCCTGCCGCCGCACGTCTGCGGGGGCTCGGCGCTGACCCGCTCGTGCCCGCATGGCGGGGGTCGCTAGCGGCCTCGCGCGGCGGGCGACGGCAGGCCGTTGAGGTGCTCCAGGCGGTCCAGCAGGTTCGTCAGCGAGGCCTGGAACTCCTCGTCGGCGTGGTCCTGGGCCAACTGCTCGGCGAGCCGCGACACCGCCGGGTAGGGCGCGAGCTCGTCCGCGGTGTCCTCATCCAGCGCGTCGATGTCGGCTTCCTCCACTGGCCCGGTGTCGACGCCGCGGGCACTGACCTCAAGCAGCAGGTTGCCGAGCAGGAAGGACGTGAACGAGCGGTAGGCGGCGGCGGCGCCGGCGTCGGCGAACCCCCGCGCGAGCAGCCCGGCGAGGAACTCCTCGATCCAGCGCAGCGAGCGCAGCGGCGGTCGGATCCACGGCGCGCCCGGGGTCCGGGTCGCGATGAGCGGGAAGACCTCAGGTTGTGCGACGGCGATGCGCCGCACCCCGTGCGCCTGCCGTGTCAGGAAGGCCCGCCAGTCCTCGTCGGCGTGAACTCGCATCTCCGGATCGTCGAGCATCGCGTCGACGACTTGGTTGACGACGGCGTCCAGCAGCGCCTCGAAATTCGGCACGTACCGGTACAGCGACATCGCCTCGACCCCGAGCTCGCGGCCCAACGAACGCATCGACAGGGCCCGCGCGCCGTCCCTCTCGATCAGCCCGACGGCACTAGTGACGATGCTCTTCCGGGAGAGGCCCTTTCCTGGCTGCGGGCGAGACTTCTGCGGCACGAGCTCCCTCCCTGGCACCTTGCCGAAGTCCGTGTCGCAGATGGGTCATCCGGGCCAGGACGAGCACTGAACGTATATCAGCGCTCGCACTCAGCCCTGGCACGACGCAACGCTGTGGTCTGGGAGCGGCCCGGCTCAGACTTGTCGAGGCGCAGCCTCAACGTGCCGCACCTGGGTCAGCCGACAGCCCGGGAGCCGAAGATCAGTGCCTCTCGCTCCAGGTCGTAGAAGACCTCGCTGCTGGCCGACAGCCAGTCGAACAAGTTGTCGGCGTCGTCGACGGTGACGGTGAGCACGGCCTCCGAAGCACCGTGGTCCAACACCAGCTGGAACAGGTAGGTACCGGGCTTACCCGCGCCGGAGGCGGACCAGTTCGGCTGCCAGTGCGTCACCTTGCGCGTCTTGATGACGCTCTTGCCCAAGTCGCTCGCGCCCGGGCCCTGCTCGCTGCTGGTCGTCATGCGCGCTCCTATATGCAAGGGGGTGGTGTGCCGCCCTCATACCAAACCGGGTACGGCGTAAACGGCTACACCCTCACGGTTCTGCCCTGGGCGCTGCCCGCTGCTGCGCGTTGCCGCGCCACCGAGCGCCGGCCCGAACCCTTGCCACCAGATGCTCAGAGGGTCCGTGCCCTGCTCAGGGTGTCCGTTCCGGGCGTGGGTCGCCGGGTAGCGCCAGGGCGCGCGCGACCCCGCGCCCGCCGCCGCCCACCACCGGTCCAGCTACTCCTGCCCGGCTTGTTTTTCCCCAGCCGACGGGTACTCGGGGCCGACCGCCCCCCCCGGGTCGCTCACCTGGCGGCCTGCGTCGGCCGGCGGGCGACACCCCAGGGCGCTGGCACTGCTTGTCGCAGGCAGCCGACATGCGCGGCCTTTGCTAGGGCAACGGGCCGTGGCGGCGCGGCGCTGCAGGGAGGGAGGGGCATCGGCTTCGCTCGCGCGACATGCGCAGGTCCCCAACTGGTCACCTGAGGACTGACGATCGTCACCGGGAGGCCACGCATACACCGTAAGCGTCCGGGTACCACGAGGACCGCACGGGCCCTAACTCGCCGTTCTCGTGCCCGGCGCCGTGCCACCCGCAGCACCGCATCCCGCTCTTCGGGTTGCCCACCTTTAGGAGAACTGTGTCCACGACCAATCTGGCTGCTGTTGACTTCGGCGGCGCCGTCACCGACGGCTTCCGCACCATCGCGACCTTTATCCCCAAGCTGATCGGCTTCCTGCTGATCCTGATCATCGGCTACTTCATCGCCAAAGTGATCAGCAAGGTCGTGGCCAAGCTGCTGCAGAAGGTCGGGTTCGACAAGGCGGTGGAGAAGGGCGGCATCAAGAAGGCGCTGGACAAGAGCAACTACGACGCCAGCGACATCGTCGCCAAGATCGTGTTCTTCGCGATCTTCATCCCGGTGCTGTCGGCCGCGATCGGCCAGCTGGGTATCGCCTCGATCACCGCACCGCTGGCCGCCTTCATCACCTTGATCCCCAAGATCCTGGTGGCCATCGTGCTGGTGGTCATCGGCGCGGCCATCGCCGGCGCGCTGAAAAAGCTCATCACCGACAGCCTCGGCGGCCTGTCCTACGGCAGTGCCCTGGGGACGGCGGCGTCCGCACTGGTGCTGGTGCTGTTCGTCAAGGCGGCGCTGGATGAGGTCGGTATCGCCACGAACGTCACCAGCGCCGTGCTTTACACGGTGCTGGCCACCATCGCCGGCGTGACGATCGTGGGTGTCGGTGGCGGCTTGATCGGGCCGATGCAGTCCCGCTGGGAGCAGAACCTGTCCAAGGCCTCGCAGGAGAGCACCAACATCAAAAGCCAGATGCAGAGCAGCAAGCAGGGCAGCCAGCAGCAGCAGGCCTACGACCAGAACCAGCCAGCGTCGGTGCGGACCGCTTCCAGCCAGCGGTGACACCGCGCCGCTAACAAGCACAGCCGCGGTAGCTGGCCGGCTCACCAACGCCCTCTCTCTTGCAAAGGATTGTCATGCCTGAACCGACCCGAACCCCGAACCCGGCCACCGGCACCCGGCCGGAGCGCAGCAGCGAGCGCGTCGCGCACAAAAAGGCGCCGCTGGCCTGGCTTCCCCTTGCTGCCCTGGCGTTGCTGGCGTTGCTGGCGTTGCTGGTCTACCTACTCGTGCGGGGGGCCAGCGGCAGCGATGACACCGCCGCACCCAAGGCCATCCCTGCCTCCCCCGCAGCGGCCGCACCCAGCGCAGCTGGCGCACCCAGCGCAGCCAGCCCAGTCCCCGGAGCTGGCAGTGCCGGCACCGGAACTGCCAGCAGCGGGGGGGCGGCGGGTGGCGGTGCCGGCACACCGATCCACACGACTGGTGCGCTGGTGGGTGGCGCTGGGCTCGCCCCAGCCGCAGCAGCCGGCGCCGCGGGCAGCGGTGGCGGCAGTGCTGGCGGTGCCGGGGCGGGCGTGGCTGCGGCTGCCCCGGGCACCGTAGGCACGGTGCTGTTCGCTGAGGGCAAGGCGACCGTCGACGCCGACGGCCGGCAGGTCGTCGCGGCGGCCGCCAAGAACCTCACCGCCGACGGCGCGAAAAGCGTCCAGGTCATCGGCTACACCGACAAGGTCGCCGGCGCCCCGATCAACGGTCCGCTGTCGCAGCAGCGCGCCCAGGCCGTCGCGACGGAGCTCAAGGCACTGCTGCCGGCCGGCACCGCTGTCACCGTGAGCGCTAAGGGCCAGGCCGACCCGGCCGCCAGCAACGCCACCGCCGCCGGCCGACAGCAGAACCGCCGGGTCGCCATCATCGGCACCCGCTGACCCCGGCTGACCCACCTTCGCGGGCGGTCGCACCCGGCCGTCCTGCACCACCCAACACAAGCAACCCATCCGGAAGGAACACCATGATTTCCAGTAACGACCTCGCCGGGCTTGCCGGCGCGACGATGCAAGGCGCCGACGGTCAGAAGATCGGCAAGATCGTCGATGTGTACGAGTCGACGCAGGCCGAGGACGGCACGTTCGTCACCGTGCACACCGGCATGTTCGGCGGTCACGCCAGCTTCGTCCCACTGGCCCAGGCCAGCCTGCAGGGCAAGGACGTCGTGGTGCCCTACGACAAGAACCTGGTCAAGGACGCCCCCCGGGTCCAGGCCGACCAAGACCTCACCTCGGAGGAGGAGGACCGGCTCTACCAGCACTACAACCTCAGCGGCGGCAGCCCCGCCCCCCAAGCTGAGGCTGCCGGTGCCCCCGGCCGGCACGCCGAGGAGACCGCGATCCCGCGCGGCACCAAGCGCCAGGACAGCGACGGCGACGGGGTGTTCGACGACGTCAAGGACACCGCGGTAGGCCGGGACACCTCCGGGTTGACCACCGACGATGCGATGACCCGCTCGGAGGAGCGGCTGCAGGTCGGCACGCAGCGCACTGAGACCGGCCGGGCCCGGCTGCGCAAGCGCATCGTCACCGAGCAGGTCAGTACCACCGTCCCGGTCAGCCACGACGAGGTCGTCGTGGAACGCGAACCGATCACCGAGGCGAACATGGCCAAGGCGACGGACGGCCCGGCCCTGTCGGAGGAGGAGCACGAGGTCGTGCTCAACGCCGAGCAGCCCGTGGTGACCAAGGAGACCGTCCCGGTGGAGCGGGTCAAGCTCGGCACCCAGACCGTCACCGAGCAGCAGCAGGTCAACGAGACGGTCCGCAAGGAGCAGATCGAAACCGAGGACCCCACCGGCAACGTCGACAAGACCGGCCAACCCCGCCGCTAACCAGCCCCGCAGAACCGCGTGGTGCCCGCGCAGACAGATATTTCCTGCCTGCGCGGGCACGCCCGCCCCGCGTACCGCCCACCGGCGCGCACCTCGCCGGACAGCTGCCAGGAGAGCCATGACCACCACCCCGCCGGATCCCGCTGTGGAGATCGAGCTGCGGGAGCAGCAGCTGCAGGTCGACACGGTCCGCGTCCCCCTCGAGCGGGTGGTGCTGCGCCGGCGCATCGTCACCGAGGTCCAGCAGGTGCAGGTGACCGTGCGCCGCGAGGAGCTGGAGATCATCCGTGAGCCGCTGTCCGGCCAGCCCACCCGGGCACCCGACAGAGCGCCGCCCCCGCTGCTGATCGTGCTCTCCCGCGAGGTACCGGTCGTGCAGCTCCAGCGACACCCCTACGAACAGGTCACCGTGCAAGTCAGACGCGTCGAAGGCCAGCAGCAGATCAACGAGACCGTATCCAAGGAACAGGCAGAGCTCACCACCACCAGCTCCAGCGACGACCCGGGATCAGCCGGGCCGCACCGCTGAGCTGAGCCGACCTGCTCAGAACCAACACCGCTAAGGAGCACCACCGATGACGGCACCGGACGATGGTTCCCAACGAGTCACCGACTTGCCGCGCGACGGCGACCGGGACGTCACCACGGCCCAACCGGCCAAGACCAGCGCCGCAGCGGTGTTCGCCCTTGTCTTCGGTCTGGCGGCGCTGGTCTGCGCCCTGACCGCGATCTTGTCACCGGCCGCGGTCGTGCTCGCCGTCCTGGGCCTGATCCTGGCCGTCGCGGGATTGAAGATGGCCAAGAAGCGGGGGTGACCGGCAAGGGCGTCGCGATCGGCGGCCTGGTCACCGCGCTGCTCGGCCTCATCCTGGGCGGGGTAGTCATCGGCGGGCTGGCCGCGGTGGTCAACGACAAGACCCAGCTCGACCGGATCCAGCACTACATCAACAACGCCCGAGCCAAGCTCCCCAGCAGCCAGCAGGTACGCAACCAACTCCCCGCCAAATAACACGACCGACCCCGATCTGCGTCCGTACGGCACCGCTCCGGCGCGGCGTCCATCACACTCCGCTTGTTCACTAGGAGGTCCTCATGCCCACCCATCCCGTGATCCGTAGCCTGCACGATCTGGGGTTGGCGGCGTGGACCGGCGGCTCTTTGATGGGAGCGGTCGGCCTGAACGCTGCGGCCTCGAGCCTGGACGACCCGAGGCTGCGGTCCCGGGCCGCGACAGCGGGGTGGAGTCGTTGGGCGCCGGTGAACGCCGCCGCGATCGGCGCGCACCTGGTCGGCGCGACCGGCCTGCTGGTCACCGACTGGCCAAGGGTGCGCTCCCAGCAAGGTGTGGCGCGCAGCAGCGCCCTCAAGACAACCACCACCGGCGTGGGGCTGGGCGTCGCGGTCTGGAGCGGGCTGCTGAACCGGAAGATGGACAAGGCCGGGGCCGTCCCGGTCACCGGAGCGACCGAAGCCGCGCCGAGTACACCGCCGGACGTGGCCCGCACGTTGCGCCAGCTCAAGGTGGTGCAGTGGCTCAACCCGGCCGTCGGCCTCGCCCTGATCGCCCTCAGTGACTGGCAGAGCCAGCAGCAACGCGCCAGCGAGGTGGCCAAGGGCCGAGTGCAACGCCTGCTGCCGGCAAGGCTTGCACCCGCCCCGGTGCTCGGCCTGGCAGCGACCGGCGCCCTGGCTGTGCTGGCAGCCCGGCGGCGACGCACCGCCGCGCAGCCCGGTCCGCAGTCCAAGCCGGTCGACGGTGCGACCGACGGCGCAGCTGAGGACACCCCCGACGTGCCGCCGACCGGTGGGAAGCAGCGCCTGCAGCGCGGACCCCGACAGGGCGCAGCCGGCCGAAGCCGGCTGCGCAGGCGCGCTGTGGTCGAGCCGGTCACCGAGGCCGTCACGATCTCTCACGACGAGCCCGTGGTGCAGCACGAGCCTGTTACCGACGCCAACCGCGCCCAAGCGCTGGACGGCCCGGAGATGACCGAGGCTGTCCACGAGGTCACACTGCACGCCGTCAAGCCGGTCGTGACCAAGCCGACCGTGCCGGTCGAGCGCGTCGAGCCCGGCACACTCACGGGCACCGAGCAGCAGCGAGACAACCCGGCTCGCCGAGCTCAGCACCCCGACCCGCGACCGGAGTAGCACAGGCACACCGCGGTCGGAGCGCCGTGTCAGCATGAGCTGAGCGCACCTCCCGCTGGGGGAACGGCCGTTGTCGTCCGGGCCAACGCAGCCCCTGGCGGACCAGCAGCAACGAGCGCAGCGCCGTGCGGCAGCTGGACCGCGACGGTGCCGATCACATGAACCCCCCTGCCGATCGTGCGCTGTGCCGGCGATCTTCCTATTAGGAAAGGGGGTCCGCCGCCGCTAAAACCCTAGCGACCGACCACAGTTTTTGGTGCAGCGGGGCTTTGGTGGCGGAGCAGTCGTAAGGCAACCCCACGAATGCGGGCCAAACGGCAGCCCGTCGGCGGTCATGTCGCTGGATGGCGATCGCGGGGACCGCGGCCTTCGGGTTCTTCAACCCCGCCGCGTGCGCGAGGTCTGGGACCGGGCCCTGCAGGTTCGCCCGGCCTGGGCAGGAGCCGAGCTCTACGCCCAGGCCCTCGCCGAGCAGGGCCGAGCTTCGTTCGCGTCCCTCGACGCGCGGGGTTTCGCGCTAGTAAGCGGAAGGACCGCGGTGAGGACTGTGCCGTCCGGTTCGCTGGGGCCGTGCCCGCAGCTGACCTGTGCGTGCTGGGCGGGTAGGTAGCAGTGGTGGGTGCTGTGGCTGCACAGCCATAGGTCGCCGCCGACGCCGGCCAGGACGGTGTGGACCACGGCGAGGCCGAGACCGTTACCCGGCGTGGTGCGTGCGGCGTCGGCGCGCCTGAAGCGCTCGGTGGCGTGCGGCACGAATGCGGCGTCCAGCCCTGCCCCGTCGTCCTGCACCGCGACGCGGACTGCGGAGCCGCTCAGCGACGCGGCGATCTGGACCGTTCCAGCGCCGTGGATGACGGCGTTGTCAACCAGGTTGCCCAGGACCAGGTCGAGCTGCTCAGGGCTCGCGCTGATCTGAACCTGCGTTCCGGGGCCGAGGTGGACCTGGCGGCCAGTTCCGGTGAGCGCGTGTGTGGCGCGTCGGGTGGCGCGCTGCACCGCCGCGGCGAGATCGGCGCCGGCTGCGGCGGCGCTCGGCTGGTCGGCGCTGGCTCGTTCGAGCTCGAGCAGCTGGTCGGCGAGGCGGACCAGGCGGGTGGTGTCCTCAGCGACGCGGCGCAGGGTCTGTTCCAGGTCGGCGGCGGGGCGGGGCCGCCGCAGGGCCAACTCGACCT
>JAABUK010005084.1_pt1 | contig 20828 bp, 17 predicted proteins | sample 5559141 | NCBI WGS metagenome assembly JAABUK01 (sample SAMN10711869, study PRJNA513367) | rock metagenome | isolation source: Antarctica rocks | place: Antarctica: Victoria Land, Pudding Butte nord | collected 2016-01-03
GAATCAAGTCATGCTAGTAGTCAGTCATTCGCGCAAAAGCGCTCAGAGCACATTGATCTGAATGGCTGCAGACACGTGGACGTTAAGGGCTCGCATGGGTTTAACGTGCATGCGACTTGGAGGCATCAACTGATTGCTCGCGATTGGGCAATCTCACGGAAGCGCTTTGCTGCCACCATTGCTTGCATCAATACTGCACTGATTGGAATCATCATTGACATCTACGCTGGAGAAGTGCCGGCCATACAGTATGTGATTGTTAACCTCGGGCATTCAACAATCCTTGGCAACGTGGGCCTGTACCTTGGCCTTGCCATTCCAACCCTTTTCTTGTGGCCGCTGCCTCTTCTGCATGGGAGGAAGCTGTATACCATTATGGCTCTTGCGTTCGCGTTGTGTCTGCAAATTCCGCAAGGCATTGCGGTATCGAGCCTACGCCTTCTGCGCGCAGGTGCTCAGGGTTTTCAATTTTGGTCGATATTCCCTCTGGCGGCATCTACTCTTATAGAGAGCATGGCATATTCATGTGTGCAGTCAACTGTCACGCTGACGAAGATTGAAGTTTCCTACATTTTTTGGCTCTAAATCATCCTCATCCTGCTCTCCTCCTAAAGCCCAACAATGATGCTTCTTCCAACAATCACGTGTTTTTGCAGACTTTGCATAGTGCCAGATCCTAATAAGTAGGCGCGCCTATTTATATCTTGCGCAATATGCGGCATGTTATTGACCTTACTCATTGAGACAGAGGGCAACACGCGCTTTCACATCTGAGGATGCAGCTCTTCAATATCTTTTACATATTCAACGCTACCTTTAGGTTTCGAGCCATTCTAAGGACGTGACGCCTTGGAATTTGTGAGCAAACTTCGACCAGATATTCACAAGGAAATTCCATAGCAGTTGATCAAGCAGATAGGGATATACTTTTGATGAATGGAAGACTTTCAGTAACTAGTAAGATCATGAGTCCAGAGGCAGATAGCGTCTCCAGTGAGCAGGTGGATGGTGATGGCTGCCTTCTGCCTCTTTCGCACTCTTGGCTTGGTCCAGAGTGCATTCTAGTAAGCATTTTCCTTTTCGAAGAAGAATGTGTATCTGTGTGTGTACTTCAGAGCTCTCTCTCTAACTAGCGTATTATGCTCTGTGAAAGCGACGAATTACAAACCAATGCATAGAAGCGGGTTATGCCTAACTACCGCCACAATTGCAACGGTTGTGGCTGTTCGCCCCCCGACGCGGTGAGCGACCTTGAAAGGTACCTCAAACTATGGTCAACGTTTCACATACTGACTATCACGTCCGAAATTCCATCAAACTCACCCCAAGATATTCCGTTATATCCTGAAGGATACCCGCGTGAAGCTGACGGCTGTTCACCCCCTGCCATTGCCACGTTGTCGTTGCTGTTAGCAGAGCCTGCGGCGACGATCTGCGCAACCGATCTTCCCGATCTTCCCAAATTGCGCACAGGGACTTCATCACCTATCCCTTTTCGACGCCGGTTGACACGCTGCTCTCCACGTTCCTGAAATCGGTCTTGCAGTGGAGTCAACGTGGTTGAAGCCAACGCGGAGCTCCATACTTTTTCTGCTGCGAGCTCCTTGATTTGCGGGTTGACAAAGATGCGTGTCACATATCCGACCTCGTCAAAATAAAACCAACGTGGAGGTGACACCAGAGAAAGTGTCTGCGACAAGCTTAGTAGAGAGTCTCCGAGCTTTGTTTGTCCTAAGACATTCATGATTGTGCAATATCGTTAAGCCATGGCTTCCTCAGACCTTGACCACAATCATTACCCTACAGATGACCACCGCGGACTGTCAAAAGAAGATATCGATGGTCATTCTCAGAGCGATCCTACCTTCCGGTCTCCTCAGATTTCGCAGTCTTTCGATGATTCCACTCTTTACCTTCCTGCAACAACTTACACGAACCCAGGCAGAACTCCACGGTCAAAACTGTCCATATCAACCAACTTGGGCAGCCGACCCGGTAATCAGTACTATGGTCAACTCGATGGCTCAGCTGCTGATGACGAGGCTTCGCCAGATCCACATGAATACTATCGCCAACTCCATGATCCTTTTGCTGTGGGGACTGTAGGACAAGCAGCAGATCAGCATAATGGGCCCAAGCCTGCTTGGGGCAACAATGTTTCTAAACGGAAGTCAAGTTTGTCTTCGGTCTGGTCAAGCGGGACACCAACGCAGGTAATGTCGAGAGCGGATATTCGCCAGCCATACCAGGCTTCGCCACCTTCTCAATATCGGGAAGGCGCCCCGGTCTCTGCTAGGTCAAATACGAGCCTCGCTTCTCTGGCTAGACCTAGACAAGCATCTTTTCAGGATCTGGTGGCCAAATTCGATAGAGTTGGCGGGTCGCACGCAACCCACAAAAGAGCTGGGAACGATGACGGCTCCAGAAATGTCAGTCCTGCAACTAGCTTCGGCACTTCAGACGGTGGATCCCGCAAAGTGTCATACACAAAGAAGAAAGAGCCGCAAACGATGTCGGCAGCACGTAAGCCTTCCCAAGAATCAGCCATCTCCTCCCGAAAAGCAAGCCATGGTGCACATCAGACGTCCACCAATCGCCGGGAGTCATCTAGGCTGGCTTCGAACCGGACGGCTTCCCAATCTGTGATTGATCTTGCCCCCTCTAACATCAAGTCGCATCGACGACCACTGTTTGGAGAGGTTGTTCCTTCTGCATCTGCCGCAGGCACGGCTCCCTACGGTGTGCACCAGCCTACCCGGCGACGTGGTTCGGTAGGTTCACCAATGCACAGTCCAAATCCGATGTTCCCGAAGTCGGCCGTAGAATCCAACCCCAACATTTCTGCCACGTCTCCAGACGCCTGGTACCGCGATTTCAATCCGGCATATAGAGCAGGCGGTGAGAACTCTCACCATGTTGGAGGGCAACCTCAGCATCGGCGAGTGCAGAGCGATGTTACCACAAAGCCATGGAGGTCGCCAATTGTGCCTTTTCAACCCCATAATGTGACTTCGATAACTCCTCCCGCAGAAGTTGTCGATGGGAATCAGGACACGAGCTCGAAACGTAACTCCCAGTCTCGGATACCAGTCAGGCGGCGACATAGTCATGCTTCTGATTCTGCAACATCTGCACCGTCATCTCGCACCACTGCGGTTTTGGCTGGGCATCCAACAAATCAGGAAGACCTTTTGAGTGTTAGAAAGGCGTCTCAAATGTCAGCTCAGAATCCTTCCAGCCCTAGCAGGAGGGCATACTATCCACCACGCACCACTTCGCCAGGTAAGACTCCCACGAGACGCGACAGAAGCCGAGCATTGCAGCAAGGCCAGAAGAGTCCGCTGCTGCGGGCGAACATTATTGCTCCTCCACCAACAATTTCGCCCCCTTTGAGAAGCTCTAGACCTCGAATACCCGTGTCCGCTGCATCAACAACCTCGTCCCGCGCGAAGACTATAGAACGCTTGAGTTCGCTTCAAAAGCAAAGTCAAGATCCGCCATCTTCCCTCTCGAGGGCAAGAAGACCCTCGGAACTGAACAACGTCGACCTTGAAGCCCGGCGGCAGAAAATTACCCAGGCTTTCAACAAGACCATTCGAGAGAACGCACAAAAAGAGAAGTTTGCGGCAGACCGAAGGCGAAAAGCCAGAGAAAGTGCACAAGCCGAAGAGGCGGCACGACGGAATGATAGCACCAGAACGATTAGACCAACAGATCCGTTCCGAAGGTCGGCAGCAAACAATGATGAAGCACGTGAAGAAGATGAAGGCGAGCGAGGTGTGTTTCAAACTTCAGGCGAGGAATTCACTGCTAGCGAACGTTCTTTGCGGCGCGCTGGTCCAACGCCCTCTGTTCCCCATTTTGCCGCGCATAGGATGCAAGATTCTGGTCCAGCCCGTGGAAACGATTCACCAACTTTGGGCAGGCCCTCTGTATTTGGGTCGAGGCCCTTAAGTCGGTCACATAGCCCAAGTGAAGCAAATGATTTACCACCTTTATCCGCAGTGACTGCTGAGACTGATGGCACACTGTTTGATAATGAGCCACAGATTGAGCTCGCAGAGTCAAGTTCTGTAAACAGAAGTGTTCTCAGCCAGATCATGAATATGCGAGGTTCAAGCCCTGCGCACAGTCCAGCGTTATCAGAAAATGGTTCGGAACAAGCTGAGAAAGAGTCTATCCAGATCATGCTGCGGAACACCACCTATTACGATCATAATGAGTCGCCACGCCGTGGCTTGGACACAGAACAAGGAAACCCACGCACCTTTCTCAATGAGGAGAAATTGGATCAGTGGAGCAACAGCTCTTGGACATCATCAATTCGTGATCGTTCATCTCTTGAGGGGCCTCTAGAACCGATTACGGAGAAGTCGCCAGAGCACCGTGATCAGCGAACAAGTCGTCAATCCCCTTTATCTTCCAGGTCTAACAAAGGAGCTAGTGGAGAGACGCAGTCTGCGGCTGAGGCTGATGCCTATAAGTCTGTCAGTCGTGTTTTGGAAAGAGAATACTCTACCGGCGCTGTAAATCGAAATCACTTTGGTGACATCTATCAAAAAATCCTTGAACAGTCACCAGATCTGGCAAGACAAGGCGGCTGGGATACACAGCGTGTTACCCAACTTTGTCTGCAGGAAATCGACAGAGGCAAGTATGAGAGACTGTCAAAGATTTCCTCTCCTGTGAAGAAGACCCAAGAGACACCAAGAAAAGTTTCAGCTTCACCAGGTCCGGAAAGTCCAAGTCCGGAGAAATTTGTGCAGGGCCACAAATATCGCGCGAGTTTGAACAACGCAGAAGATTTTGCATTCACATCACCTTCTATAGTAGACTGGATGCAATTCGCAGCCGCAGATAGTCCCACCAGCGAAGGTGAGGATGTCGCACCACCACTACCGCCCAAAGACTCAGAACCTTGCCTTGCGAAAGAAGGGGCTTTGACTCCGAGGGCAGAAAACAGTGAAGTGCCCAGTGTTGGCCTCAACATTTATCTGAGGTCACCGACAAGATCACCGTTATCACGAACTCCTCCACCACGAGCTCCGTCTCATTCTCCCCCACCGTTACCACTTGTAAGTAGGTCAATCGACGAGACTAGCGCCACTTTCGTGCAATCACCCAGCATCTACGAGAACGGTCCTCCCTCTAGTATCTTTCCGAATAAATCATTTCCACCTCAGCCTCCTCAAATACCTCGAAGAATCACCTCTTTATCGCGAATGGCTTCTCCCTCAAACTCAACAGATGCCCTTGTTGCCTCTTCCAAAGACTCGATCTCGGCCGCATCAGGTTCTGTTCTAGAGGAACGTCCGAGCTTAGATCAACCTGCGCTTGATTCGACCAGCCTCCGCGCTTCTCCTTCGCCAGAACAAAAGAAAGTCATACGTCGAAAACATGTTATAAAGGAGCTTGTTGACACCGAAGCATCCTTTGGGCGCGACATGAGTGTGGTAGACGACATTTACAAGGGAACTTCAAGCTCGTGCCTAGACCTATCAGCCGAAGACGTTAAAATCTTGTTTGGAAACTCAGCACAGATCGTCAAATTCTCGCTGGATTTTTTGGATTCATTGAAACAAGCCGCAAGGAGCGTTTACATTTTGCCGAAGTCTCAGCGCTTTCAAAGCAAAAGGACGAGTCGCGCAGCATCGGCAAGCACGCTCGCAACTACTGCGTCCGACGACCAACCTGGGGCTGTCACGGACCAGACCACCGATCTCGAGAATGACCGCGGGACTTATATTGGCGAAGCTTTCAAAACCAATTTGGAGGAGATGGAAAAGGTGTATACCATCTATCTTAAGAACCACCACGCAGCGAATCGAAAGCTGCAGACACTTCAACAGAGTCCTAAGGTTGAGATTTGGTTGAATGAGTGCCGACAATGGGCAGCCGATCTGACCAACGCTTGGGATCTTGACTCACTCCTCGTGAAGCCAGTCCAGAGGCTCTTGAAATATCCCTTACTTCTGACACAGCTTCTGGAGTCAACACCAGAAGATCATCCCGACCGCGAGGCTATACGAAATGCTCTGCAGAATCTCACTGACGTCTCCGTTCGGATCAATGACATGAAGAAACATTCTGAGCTTGTCGAGCAGGGACTGAAACGGAATCGCAAGGAGTCCGATGTCCGCGCAGGGCTACAGAAAGCTATTGGACGGCAAACAGAGAAGCTCAAACAGAACGTCGGAGTGTCAAGGATGGTTGAAGACAGAGAATACGCTCAAGCAAAGGACAGGTATTCTGAAAACCTTGCGCACTTGGTCCTGGTCAGGGAAGATGTGAAAACATACATGAGCGTGGCTAGCAAATCTACACATCGCTTCAACGAGCTCGCCTTGGCAATCGATGGATGGATCGATGTCGGACATACGGGGTATCCGGAGAAGGAAAGCAGATGGCGGCAGTTTGGGATGATCGTCCGAGAATTGGTGGCCGTGGCAATTCCCGAACATCTTGGAGCAATTCAGAAAGTAGTGGTTGATCCAATGACTGCTGCTGCCAAGATGCTGGAAGCTTTATTGAAGGATACCAAAGGTCTCATACAAAAGCGTGACAAGAAATCAATTGATTATGCTCGATGGAAGAATGTTAAGGACCGTGGCGAGAAGCTGGACAAGAAGACTAGTGACCGGATGGAAGAATGGGAAGCCTTGAACAGGGAGGCAAAGGGCAGGATGACGAGACTGATTAACCTCACAAGTGACCTCGCACAAGGTTGTTTGAAAAGGTTTGTCCAGATCCAATTCACTTGGCTGAAGATCTGGCAACACAAATTATCAGCTGTGATCGGAGCTATGACTCCTGACATCTCCAAGATTGCCAAGGAGTGGCAAGAAGATTTCGACTATCACGAAGCTCAAGCCTTGACACTGGGCATCTGCAATGGTTCTCTGCTTGCAGAGGCAATCAATCTTCTCAGTTTCGCCGCCCCGGCCACCTCGTTTGACGGCGCCAGTTCGCCTCGGCCATCCTGGGCTGGTCCAGGCAAGCGTTCGTTCTCGATGAACAGTGACGTATCTCCTAGCCTGAGCAATGAATTCACTCCACGTCACAGTGGCAGCTTCACAGCCTCACCCATGGCTGAAACTTATGACCGAGGCCTACACTCCCTCCCTGCCAACCGCATGCGCGCAATTTCAGCTGCTTCAGGTCCAAGCAGTGCTTCTGATGTCGCACTTCGCAACGCCTCCATGACCGCTGTCAACACTGCAGCAAGCCAAGGTGCATCAATCATCCGCCCTTCAACCAGCGCAGGAAGCAGCGGACCTAGATCACCCATGCCACCACGTCTCAGCCTCGACGCCCCTTCTCCAACCCTTGGCATCATCAAACCCAGAACCTCAGGTCCTAGTCCAGACTCCAGCTCCACATTCTACTCCGCAAACGGCGGCCTCGCCCCGGGTTCAGGGACCTTCCTACCCTCGCCCACTCCACGCACCACCACCGCCTCCAGCACATCCGACATCTTCACCTCCGCCCTCCCAATGTCCGAATCCCCCCTCACAGCCACCCCATCCACCACCACCACCACCACCACAAGCAACTCTGACCGCAGAATCGACGTGCTCTTCCTCGCCGCATCCGTCTACGAATTCAACATCGACCGCTCCCGCAGAGAAGCCGGCTTCCCCTACCTCACCTATGTGACCGGCGAGATCTTCGACGTGATTGCAGAGAGAGGAGAGCTGTGGTTGGCTAGGAATCAAGATGATCCCGAGAAGCAGATTGGCTGGATTTGGAATAAGCATTTCGCCAAGTTGGCGGAGACATAGGGAAAGACGTGATTGGAAAGAGGCTGAATTGGGCACCCGGCGCCGTGTTTTTCCGTGCTTTTTTCTGCTTTTCATGTATCATACCATGGCTAATGGGTGCATTTGAGCATGAGTTGGAGACGCTGGGAGCCGTCCTGGGCATAGTTTGGCAGAGCTCACGCCGAGCTAAATAGCCAGAAGAACAATGAGATGAGTCATGAATTCATGAGACTTTTCACTTTCCATCATTTCTAGTTTGCGATTGTGAGCATTCTGGTGCCCCTTCTAGTGACTACAAGAAGGATTCTCAAAATGGTGGTGCTCTTCTTGTGAGGCTGAAGTGAGGAAAAGATTCATCAAGATTTCTAATTGTGCTGTTAAACTTGGTTTCCATCTCTGACGTTCAGGCTAGTTTACTGATGTTCTTTATATTAGGGACGATATGTGAATGTATTTACCGTTTTTTTAGTTCTGGGTAAATGTTTTCCCTAAAGATTTCAATTCACTCATGGGCTCTTCTCTATTAAAAATATGATGAAATTGGAAGATCTATTTTACATCTCTAATTCTTATATAAATCTTTATGATAAACCATTGATTCTTATAAAATGCTCTTCTCATATATACCTAAATTCTATTTTGCAAAATCTCAATAAAGTTGGTGTCCGTCAAATCTGTAGATCCTGCTTGCTCAGTTGATGCTATCTCTCCGTCTTTTGTCTTCGCTATTTCGATTTCGTTTGGGCGTTGCCTGACGTGCTGAGGGGCGGCCCTGTGCCCTGATACTAGGTTGGTTACAACGTTGCAGGATTTTGCTCTCCGATTCGGTGGACGAGCCCAGGTGTGTTTGTGGTGTGTCTCGGCGACCTTCCGGTGATTGGGTTCTTGCGTTCCTGGAGATGCAGGATCATCGGATTCTCCCTGTGCCATCCAGTTCTGGTGTAACTCTATGGTGTCTTCAACATTCCGGGGCCTCTGTGGAGGTCCGGGTAGGCGCCATGGCCTTCAACTTCCAGCGTGTTTTTGGGTTGCTGATTCATGACAAATCTCTCAGCCTTTGTTCATCTCACTCGCAAACTTACTCCTAGCCCGGATCCTCGGACCAAAGAGGATGAGAGCAAACGGTACGACAGTCAATACCGCGCTGATTCCGCCGAGGAGACTGCTCGCGCCTGGGAACCCGAGATTTCGAAACATGGCCTCGGAGAAGAGAGGGAAGACAGCTCCGAGGATATTGCGGCAGAACGACTGCGCGGCCAATGCAGAGGAGGCGTAGCGGTGGTAAACGTCTGCGAGGTAGTTGAAGACGGCGAGGTAGATGGAGAAGATGCCAATTTGGGCACAGCCGAGAGCAAGGACGGGAACGATGGCCGGGATTGCCGGGAACGAAGTCCAGCCAAACCAGAAGAGTCCGATGGGAAGCAAGGCGCTTTCGATGCATGCGAAATACAGCCTTCCTTCTGGAGACTTGGCGACTTTCCGACCCCACTCCGTACGCCTTGCGAATTTTTCTTGGTAGATGCTCAGGATTGTGCCAATTAATGTGCCGATAGAGACGGCTGCAAAGACGGCTCCGATTTGAGAAATGGCGAAGCCGTGGTTGGTGGTGAAGACGACTGGAATAGAATCGAAGGACATGTAGAGAATTGCCCAGGCGAAGGCGACCCACAAACTAAAGAAAAACACTACGGGCTCGGTGAGGAGGAGATGGAAGGGCGTTGTGAGGGAGAGATATAGTATTTTAGCGATTGAGGCGCGGTTTTCGTCTGCGAGGACCTTCCAGCGGATACGTTGGTACTTCGGTTTTTGAGGGGGTTTTGGGTCCGAGCAGGTTGAGAAAATGGACGACGTGTCCCATTCGTAGTGGCCGGCAGCCTCCATTTCTTCGTAGTATCTGTTCAAGGCCTGTGCTTTGCGAGAAAGAAGCACGCTGCCCCGCGTCTCCTTGAAAAAGAGAATCACCGCAGTGGTGAGGATACCGCCCAGAATTACTTGCACGTAGAACACCCAGCGCCAGAGAAGGTATTCGGCGATGAAGCCGCTGACCAAAGGGCCAAGACCCGTTCCGAATAGGGCAGCACCGCTGTAGATTGCCATGGGAGTGTTGCGATCCTCGGCATGGTAGATATCGCTCACCACTCCGCCAACCATGGTTGCAAATGTGCTGGAGCCTACACCGGCGAAGAATCTGGCAACCAGCATTCCAGCGAAAGACTCGGTTAGGGCACAGCCCAGAAGAGCGATTGTCATGAGGCAGCCTGAGAAGACGAAGACCGGTCGTCGCCCATTGATCTCGGACAGAGGCGCAAGGAACATTGGTGCAGCTCCGAAACCGACAGCCCAAGTGGTAATGCCAGTGTTAAAGGTCACGCTGCCGATATCCCATTTTCTGCGAAGCAGTTCGGAAGGCATGGAGTATGCTCCAGCGGTATACGCTGAGAGCATAGTTACGGCGGACGAGAGGACGAGCATAAACATCTTCCTGCTGGGCGACCACGAAAATGGTGAAATGAACGGCACGAGGTTTGGCAAAGGTGGCGAAGGAAGATTGTCTCTGTCTGTAATGGTAGCATTGTGCTTTAAAGGACGAGGTTTTGTTAGTAATGGTGTATCGAAATCCAGATAATGATACACAATCAATGGCTCGCCAGATGAAAGTGTGGCCGAGGTCGATTGGGAACTTGGCACCTCCTGGTCTGGATGTCCATGATCTTTGGGATAAGAAGACTCCTGTTCCAGTGACGTCAAGGGAGATGCTGCTTCTTGATGCGGCATGTCGAAAGGATGGGGAGGCTACATTAGGAGAAAAGATGAATGTAGCACAGAGATGGCATGGCACGAGGATGGAGATGGAATGAAAGACTGACAAGATATCGCGAGAGAGATACTCCTACCTGAATCAGCAAGCAAGCGAATCGACAATGCAGATCAATATCTGCGCTGCTTCAATTGATCGCTGCCCCAGCGTACTCGGTAATCCAATTGCCGAGGAGAAGGTGGAGGTTCATCCGTTTCGGCTCAAACTCGGGACTGGTCTTCTTCGCCCAAGTCCGTGGGAGAGTACCACCTCATCGGAAGACAACTACCCTTCGGAATGTAAAGGAGACATGCTATCAGACAGCTTCACAAGGCATGACCTGAAGGCGGCCGTAGGTTGCAGACGAGGTGCTGATTCGACTGAGGGATCTGATCAGACGCTCGGCTCTTTATCCGCATTGAACTCGTCCCAACATCAGCGAGCTTGAATCAGACACAGGTAAAACGACTCAATCGTCCTCTCGCGAGGTTTCGTCTTTGGCTTCTTTGATGTTCTCGCGGAAATTAGGCTGATGGTATATTGACATGTTCTGGTTCATCGGATTCTGGGAAGCTGTGGTTGTCCTATGCAGACAAAGAAATGCAAACTGGTTGTACATACTACACGGCGCCCGCAGGGAGTCCTCGGCACGATGTTTGTTCACTGACAGCATCTCTGCCGTTGCCTATTGGTGAAGCTTGCGAGAGTGAGAAAACCTTCCAGACCAACGTGGCGCGCCTCTCTTACGGAAATTTGTTGCGAACAGGATTCACTGCCTACATCCCTCGTTGTTCTCCCTTGATACGGAGGGGCATTCTTCCAGTACTTACATACAGACTGTTTGAATGTCATGAGGAAGTGTCATTGACTTCAGCACGACCTGAATGGATGGACCGACAGGGGTGATGCCGAGACCCCTAATCTGAGATGTGTTTTTCAACTCCATTTGGTGGCTACGAGATTGAACCACTTCAGCCCCCACAGGACACAGGACACAATTTTAGGAGGTTCTTTGACCTTAAATGGCTTCCTGGACAAGCCACCGATGCTGTGGGGAAAGTAGTGAGGGAAATGGTGTGAGAGGGATCTCCTTCTACTTGAGCTTGTTTCTATTATTTCCTATTTGCGTTATTCCTTCTTCGCTGCCCCAACCTTACATGGCCTCTTTCCTATTTACGTTACTCACCAGCAACACTTTTTGTTTGTGTCGACTGATCTCCATCACAAGCAATGCTTGTGTTTCCCTTAGCACACGAAACTGCACATGGATATGTTCAGCTTTAAACGCTTCACGGATTGGCTTCTGTTGTGCAAGGTTCATTTCCCAAAATACTATCTGCCCGGAGTCGACCGACACTCTCTTCCCTTACGCTCGGAGTACACTGCGGCATTCGACTGAGTTCCCATAAAGTGGAATCTACACTGGCAGTCCCAACACTACCAAGAAGTCTCCTCGATCCGCCGGCTGAAATCCGCTTGAGGATCTATCCACATATCCTCCTGCCGGCTGAGCCTTGGCCTTCTCGACGCCATACTGCCAACTACAAAACCGGAGAAACGTGGGAGATCGTGCACCCTCAGATCGTGATGACATGCAAGACCTGCCCTCTCGAAGCTGTCGATCTACTGTACAGTAATCGCCAATTTCGCCATCCAGAGCACGATCGACCGGATTGATTTCAACATGGACTTCGTTCCCAGGATTTGGCCAATCAACGCGTCTCTCATCAAGTCAATTGATTGTCGCACTGTTTCCGAATACGCTCGGGAGAAAACCCTCTTGCAGAGTAGACTGCATAACGAGGCATCTTTACGTTCAGAAACTCATCAATATGCTGAGAGCCTGCCCAAATCTCGAACGTGTCGAACTTCGCGCGTATGATGTGCCGCCAAGCGAGCTTCATGACTTACGCCAACCTCTCATAGAGCTTCTTGAGAGGAAATAAGCGATCAGATACCAAGGCAGGAGCATGAGGAGCCGGATGTGGGGTGGTGAATGGTGGGCGCTTGTGGGAAAGGACGATCACCTACACAATGGCGAAACAATGCATGACTACGTGAGTTCAGTTCGGCACGACGTTGAGCACATCATCTGGAAGGAAAAAGCCAACGAAGTTGACTTTCAGACCATCGTAATGGACATCGAGACTGGCCATGGCATCGAGGCAGACGCATAAACTCCAAACAATACTCGATCCCGGCCGTTGCATGCACAATATGGTGCGGATCCAGAAGGCATCGAATGACCTGGGTGACACAAGCTGAGAAGCACCAGGATTCTGATGGAGTCCTAACATTCGCTGGAGGAATTGTAGGACGCCTAATCTTCCAAGTGTGGGCAGCAATGCAATGGAAGCGTCAAACAAGACACAGAGACATGATTCCCTTGCGCGCAGGCTTGCAGAAGAGTTGTCTCAGTCAAAAGGAGCATTTAGCAAGTTCCCTGTCATCAAAATAAAAGGGTTCTTGGCAGTGGCCCCCCCCCCCCCCAACCACAACGTGTGAAGTTTGCGTCTGGCCCTGGTGTCAGATCCTCGAAATTCAAGGTCCCTCTGCGAAACTAGGCGAAGCCGTACTTCTGCTATCGTGATCACAGTCATGATCAATTCTGGCATTGAAACAGTGGAGCGAATGCTGGAAGGGGGGAAGCGAAGAACACGGCTGGAAAGGGAGGTGTGTGCAAGCTGGTTCAGGAAAGACGGGGAAATCGACCAAGATGTCGTCAACCTGTGTCGTCCCTTCACAAAGCTTGCGGGCACGCGGCGATGAACAAACGAGCTCGGTTCTCTTCTCCTGATCTCGGAAAGTTATGAATGTGGTGCATGAGACTTGGTAGCTGGGTTGGTATCTTGGCCTAGCTGGTTTCTCATATCACAATTGATGCCACAAATGGATGCAGTTGATTCTCAATTGAGAACCAAACGAGTTCAAAGGTTGTAACGCCGTCGCTGATGATGGAGATCACAACCTCGTGGAAGAAACAGGAGTGTCTGAGTGAAGAAAGGACGGAAGGGAGGTAGGTAAGAAAGACATGCACAGCAAGTCCAACTTGATTCCCTCTCCTCCGCAACCAACCGCCTCCCCCTCAACTCCAAACCCGATCAGAAAAACACCACCACCTCCCCCCTCTCATTCCTCCTCAACCTCAACCCCCTCCAAAGCTCTTTCATCTCCTCCTCCTTACTGCCCGTAAACTCGGCCCCCATCCCGCTCCCATCGCGATGCCACCGCTTCAACGCCTTGTTGACGCTGCATCCGCGCTCGCTGTCGGGGCCTTTGGTCACGTAGGAGAGGAAGGATTCGGCGCGCAGTTTGAGTCGGGCGGCTTCGCCGAAGAGGACAATCTCGGCTCCTCCGACTGCTGCGGCTCCGGATGTGGAGGTGGAGCCGCCACCACGGGGCCGGGTGATTGTGCGATTGGAGTTATCGTCCGAGAAGTCGGAATCAGATACTGCGGCTGCATTACGGTGGTGCTGCTCTTCCTTCTGATGCGGGTGGTGGTGATATTCAATCGCTTTGACTTTTCTTCTTCTGGCCTCGGGGCTCTCATTACTGCCTCGTCTCCTTCTGCTGGTGTTGCTTGCATTGCTGCTGTGTTTTTCACGGTGGAGTGAGGATTCACGACGAGCGGCTGAAAACATAGAAATGGGTCGCTGGACTTTGGTTTTCTTCCTTTCGATCCTTCTGCCTTCTCTGCTACCTTGGTGACCATCTTCTGAGGAACTGTTGCGTCGCCTGGTCTTCACAAGTGCGGTCTCCTTGTTTTGCAGGCCTGCTGGGTTGAGGACGGAAAGGGCTCCGCCAGTTGAGGCGCCGCCGACCATGGACATGATACGGCCTGCGCGGCCTTTGATCGAGAAGCCGGGACCTGAAGAGGTGGAGTTGTCGTCTTTCGAGTGGCGTGATCGTTTTAGAGGACTGGCTGGATGTTCTGCACGCGTATGGCGATTCTTTCGATCCATCTCGCGAGTATACTCTTTTTCGTCTGAATAGTCTGGTGTTGGTGGGAATGGATCTCGGGGTTCGGAAAGGAGCCGGTTGAGGCCCCCAGTGAGGCCAGAATGAGCCAGGGACGGGGTGTCAGCGGAGCTAGGTGCTGCATCGGCCATGGGCGTGTCATTTTGATGTTCGCGACGGTGAGTGCCCTTGGTGTTTATGGCAGACAGGTCGAGCGCCTCGGGAGATCCTCGTTTTCGTTTCTTGTCACTGGTTGCGCCACTGTTTGTGCGGCTATGTGCTGCGGACTCGGTTCGCTCAGTTCGCGCTCTAGTGGCCTTTGCTGCAGGTGTCATGAAATCAAATGATGCCATACTGCTGTTGGGGTTGCCATGTTGGGGTGGCTTCACAGGTTCCGTGCCGTAAGTGAATCCATGCTCTTCGTAATCCCCATCATAAGCCTGCTGATCCCCGTTCTTGCGAGCTGCGCTTCCAACTTGCTTGCTGTCTTGAGAGTCAGAAAATATGGATTGTGCGCCCCTCTTCATGGACATTTGTTCCTGCGATCCGGCTAAAGAGACTCGAGATGCATTCGGAGTGTTTTCCGCGACCAAAAAGTCGAATACATTGACTGACTGCACCGGTAGCGCAGGCACAGCTGGCGGCGGACTTGGCGCAGCTGGAGGAATATCGATGTCTGGGGCATCTTCAACGTACGCTGCTTGTGGTACGAGGGCGCGACTGCTCTTGGGCTCAGCAATCGAGACCGACTTCCGCTTGCCTGCCTTGGTTGGCTTTTCCCTGTACAGAGCGCCCTGGTATTTTTGGTCTTCTGTCATGCAAGACTGGGGTCAAGTCAGTAGGGGAACTGGATGAACACGAGCAGCTGTCAAAAAAAGAGGCGGCAAAAGGAGGTGGCTCCATCAGACCACGAAGACAGATCAATAGCGGGAGGCAATGCATACAGAATGCGATCGATAATCTGGGCCATGGAAGTGTACCATGCAGTCGAGGCAAGTGAAAGATGCTCCCCGGCAATGATTTCGATGTTGATCAAGCTTCTTCTTCGTCAAGACATCTCCACATCCCTGAAAGTAAAAGTGTCAGCTAGGCGACGGCAGCCAGCTCTTCCAATTCAACGCAACTCACCTCGCAGGAGAAAGAGACCATGACGGGATGTTTGGTACGCAACTCTCTTTGGGCAGCAATCACCAGGGAGATGGCGAACGAAGTGTCGGTGTGCAAACGCGAATTGAAGCTGCAGCAGTTCTTGATCGTGATAGCGCGTGAACTGCAGCAGTCATATTGGGTTCCCCGAAGGCGCTCGACGAAGCAGGAGATGTTGCTCGTAGGAGGGCTCGGAGGGGTGGGAGGGACTCCTGTGACGAGTGGGTTCAACTCCACCCCCTTGTTTCCAAAATAATGGGCCGTTTGAGGAAAAAGCGCGTTGCTGGTGTTCCCTCTTCAACGTTTAGCGCCAACCCACGCCCTAATTCATGTACACCATCAGGGGTCACCAAACCCGCCCCCATGACCTTGACAGCATCATTCGTCCAGGTCGTTTTCACCATCCTCCAGGAGTTTTTCCGTGACTTCAACGTCTGTGTCGGGATAGAAATAGCAGACTGATTCCATTGTCTTTACCCCGGATCAAGCACTTCAAGAGCCGCCGAGGCTGTCCGAGTCAAACGCTCCGAGGAGGTCAAACAGGCTGTGGAATGGTGGTGGGTCTGGAATCCTTCACACCTGAATTGTCTTGGGAGGGTGGAAGCTTGATGTTCCAGGCCATAAGGAGCAGCAGAATGGGCAAATGACAAGGACTGTGCCAGCCGAGGATAAGTCAGCTGCCGGCACTGTCTCCATGATGAGTAGGTCATGCTTGCAAGAAAGACTTTGGGTTGCAACATACACGTTCAACGCATGAATTACCCTACGCTTATTTAATCAAGCATGGTAGACGGGGATGTCACTGGCTCCAGGTCTTTGCTCAGACATCAGCTGCATTCACCATTCAAAGCCGACCCATATAGACCTGCCTATCTGGTAAGTCCGAACTTTCCCAAATCCTTGAATGCCGCTGCCATGCAGGATGAACAATGGGTCTCATTTCTCATATCTCTTCTGGCATGGGCAATTGGAAGATTTCTTCCTCGTACTCGCAATGAACGTCCGTACCCCACACTTGACCTGCCAGATCCTCCTCGTCATCTTCAACCTCGTCGTTGTCGAAGAGACCATACTCCCTAAATCTGTCCCACATCTTGCTCCCCATCGGCGGCTCGCCATATAGTTCTCTGAACTCAAGTGGATGGATCTTGGACTGATCAATATTCTCTGATTTGACACTCACAACTTGCGCGCTCTTCTTGGGCAGGATTGATGAGACACTTCTGCCCTTGGAATACCCAATCGTGGTTTTCGATGCGGCAACGGCAGCGTTGTGTCGCATGGGACTTGGGTTGGTCTGCTGCAGGGGATTTTTCTTCGTTGCTGAAACCGACGAAGTGGGCTTCTTCTTTTGCATGGAACTTGCTGTCTCTTTTGTGGCCGCAGATGGCAACCTTGTTGGTGGTTTAGATGATAGGGCGGACACCGCACCCTTCGCCTTGATAGTGTCAACGTTGCTGCTCTGGTTCAGAAGTTTCTTCGGGCCTGCAGCAATCATTGCATCTACAACGTTATCTTCGTCGTCTTCCATCGACCAAGGCTTTGCCATCTCTTCCCTGAGCTTATCCTCAATCTCCTGCAGAATCATAGCATGAGCTTCTTCCTCCTTTCGCTCTCGTAGAGATACGCCGTGCTCATCTCTTGGGATGTCATACACATCGGCATATCCTGCGCAAAGGTTCTTGCCTCGTAAATAAGGAAAATTGTCATCGTAGGTGATATTCTCTGGCGGATCCGGTAGGTCAACTGGAGGCGGAGGACAGTATTCAATGTCAGGCACATCTGAGTCGGGATCTTTCGAAAGAATGCCTGCCTCAACCGGTTCTGATGGAGCAATGCGTATTTTCGACTTTCCAGATTTGCGAGCAGTGGACGACTTCTTCAATGTCTTTTCTGGGTTCGTGCTCTGTTGTCGAGGAGCCCGAGCGTGAAATGTTCGTGCTTTAGCGTTGGTAGTCTTCATGCCCAGTGGTGCGCGCGTCCACGGTCCTGTGAAATCATTTAGTCTCAAGAAAGTATCGCGAAGAAGCTTTTCCTACCCATAGGCGTAACGAAGGCATTGCTGTCAAGCTTGCCATCCTTGTTCTTGGGTTGTAGACGATTCTCATCTCCCTTGCCCAAGGTCTTGAGACCCGTCTTTTGAGCTCCAAAAGCTGTTGCATTGTTTTCATCGTTCACTGATGTCTTGAAAGGCGTCTTTGGAATTCGCTGTCCGGGTGTGTTGGATGGCAGGCCTCGAATGCCTTGATTTAATGGCTTGCTGGCAGCGTTGATTTGGTGCGAGTAAACCAGGTTTTCCTGATCCCTTGCAGCCAGCATTTCGAACGTTGCCCTTCGATCGTACTGTCAGATAGAGCGCTGCTGATGGTATATATGTTCTGTAAAGGCTGTATCGTAAAGCGAACGCTTGTTGTTTCGGTTGGCGTGGTGATGATCTGCAGTCAGGGTCCGCGCCTGCTGGACCTGACTTTAACCACGGCTCAGTGACAACGTTGCACGGTATTGATCTGGAGTTTTGGACGACACCTTAGCCTTCACCTGAAAGAGCAGTCCAGTACATATTCGTCCATACTTAGACAGCGACGAAATGGATCGAATTAAGGAGGTACGTGTTCCCCAATATCTCCTGCCAGTCAGGCCACAAACACATGTGCCTATCCTCTAAATGAGCTGCTCTGATGAAATTATCCTGTAACTTTAACAACTACCGCCCACTACGACTGCCACTTTGTTCAGCCGCACATATCTACCCAGCCCCTCACAACACCAGGATGGCTTCAGCAGCAGCTAACTTTGCAAAGAAAATGCAAGCGCTTCGGGTTGAGGCCGACGAACATCAAGCCAAAAGCGAGGAGCTTCAAGCCAAAGTCAAATCTCTTGAACAGGAGAATCTTGCCAAAGAACAAGAGATCACATCCCTCACCCACCGCAATCAGCTCCTCGAGGGGGAGGTCGAGAAGCTCGAGACAGGTATCAAGGAAGCTAAAGATGCCGCCGGTCAAAGCGCACAGCACGGTCAACAGAATGAGAGTCTACAGCGGAGACTGCAGCTCCTTGAGGAGGAGGCTGAAGAGGCTGATAAGACTCTAAGGGAGACAAACGACAAGTACGATGAACACAGCCTATACTAAGTCTCGCCTCCATGCTAATGTTTTGAGCAGACTTCGTCAGACGGATGTCAAAGCAGGGCACTACGAGCGCAAAGTTCAGGCTTTGGAGGTCGAGCGCGACAACTGGGAGACCAAGTTCGAGGAGATGTCGAAGAAATACTCAGCATTGCAGAAAGAGCTCCAGGAATTGGAAGTCAGCATGGGCAACATTTAGGGCACTGCAACATCAGACGGTGAAGTTCGTGATGCTGCCTGCTGGGAATCTTTGGGCAGGGTACTTTAGGCACGACAGTCATCATCTCGTCGTCTCCTCGTGTGTTATCCGCAGGCTGTCTGTTTCATAGACTACGATACATACCTATGATACCATGAGCATTCAATCAGTTAAACAATTACGAGAGCGATCAAATCAGAGTTTTGATAGTTCAACCGGATCGACGAGCCTTGGCTTGCCTGCTGTTCTTTGATTTCTCTTTGATACGGGTCATCTTCCGCTCCGCTTTATTCTCATAGCGGAATTTTTTCCTCTTCCTCTTTGATGCTTGACCCTCCTTCTCTGGCTTTGCCTTCGTCCATAACCTCTTGGCCTGTGTCTGGTTGAGTGGAGCTTTGACACTGGCCAAATCCCCCTCCTTTGAATCGTTGGAATTGTCCTCCGCCTCCCTTCTTGCCCTATGCAACCCATCCCTTGATAAATCTATTGCTTCGACGGTGACAGTAGTGTAACGATCCTCGTCTATGTACTCCTCTTCGTGATCGACCTCCGATAGCTCCGGGACACCGTTCCATTCCTGCTCATAATCGCTCTCGCTGACAGAGCTGGCTTCTTCCGATTTTTGCTCGATCGGCTTCAGCAAGGCATTGGTCTCTGCAACGTGACGCTCAAGATCTACTTTTCTTCCCTCTCGTAGCTAAGATCGTGGTCAGAAATTGAATCGATTCAAGGTTTGAAATAATCATGCCCTGCGCCGCGCTTCTATTCGGTCCGCTCGTGCCTTCTTTTGAGCGATCTCCTGTGCATGTTTGGCCCGTTGGAGCTTTCGCTTGTGGAAGCCAGTGAGATAGTCCTGGCGGGCGTCAGGATCAAACGTAACCTCTTCCACAGTCGTAGGGTCCGTTTTCCGCCGCTTAGAAGGTGGAGGCATGCTCTCTCAGTGAAATTTATTCAACCAATTACTGGTAGGGCTGCCATATTTTGAGAAGCCTCGGGAAAAGTTTTGGTTTTGCCTCCAGAGACTCGCCTGATCCTGCCTTGTCAACCTGAGACAACACAAGTTGCCGTCTCGAGCATCATCGAATTGTTCCAGCCTTTACATCACGCTCTCGACAGAAAACATGCGTCTTACGCAACTGAGCCTGCTGGGGCTTGCCAGCAAGGCAGCTTATGCATACCTCGATACTTCACCCTTCTTCATATTCTCGACATCCGAGTGTGTAGAGACCCCCCGGACATCGAAGCATCTGAGCCTAACTCACGTTTAGACTCCTTCTACCGACTGATCAAATACAATCGGCCGCCAAGCTTACTTCAAACCTCATATTTACCCTTTCACGATGTCCTTCGGATTTCTACCTTCTCGTCAAACAGCCTGGCGTTGGCCTTACGGATTTCTCCTCGGCCAACTCCGCCCCTACCTTGTCTAAAATCTCGAATCGCGCCACTCATTCCAGACTACGCTCAAGTGTGGTGATACCCGAGGTTGCAGGCGATGTTGATATACATTCACTGGAGCGAGAATTGAACAGCAAATGTGGTGCTTTGTCAACTGCCGTTGATTCTTCAGGTACCAGAATTATTCTTACAATTTTCCGGACTTCGCTTATCTCGTTGCAGCAGAGACACCGTCGTCCTTCTTCGATCACTCTCCCCAGATGCTTAGCCTGGAATTCTCGACACCGTCGCAATCTCAACCGGAGCGCGGCCAAGACATACTAGATCATGGTAGGATTCCCCCAGCTCTGTCGGGCCAGGTTCAGCTGATTGCTCTACAGATCGCTCTCTGTTTGCGGTTCTGGATTTGCTAAGCAAGCACAACTACACATTGATCTACGCTACCA
>JAABUK010005087.1_pt1 | contig 20820 bp, 27 predicted proteins | sample 5559141 | NCBI WGS metagenome assembly JAABUK01 (sample SAMN10711869, study PRJNA513367) | rock metagenome | isolation source: Antarctica rocks | place: Antarctica: Victoria Land, Pudding Butte nord | collected 2016-01-03
CTGAGCTAGAAGCGCGTCAAACACTGTTTGACGATGATAGCAAGGCCAACAGGCAGCCAGAGTGATGTCCCCTCACTGCAGGCATTGCATCATTCATAGCGGGCAGGGTTAGCCTTGTGTTTGCCTCATATCTTGGATTTACCCTGATTGTTTTTGCCTCAAGTCCGCACCTGCCGAGACTCACTGACAACAGGCCAAGAGCAACTTGAATGGGGTCTGGCCATTTCCGACCCATACAACATACAGAAGGCTCGTGAGCGCCGGAATGCAAACTTGAGCAGTCCTCGACACTCAACATCCGTATTGAAGATACTGAGCCCACATATCATGTCATGAGCTCTCTGCACAAAACTTCCTCAGCCGAAAAGTCCGATCAGGTATTCAAATGATGCCATTCACCCTGCAGAATCAAAGCTTAGCCGAGGAAGTGCTATACTCCTCTACCAGTAAATACCTCTCAGCTGACACTGTTTGCAAGGTGGCTTGTGCTTTTGTGGGATACCAAACGCCTGGATGGGTTGTGACAATCTACATAGCACTGGTCATCATGACAGGAGGCTTGGCTTGGATGTTGATGCAGTGCTTGCCCCAGAGACCACTCTGGTCACTGCGGCAGTGCCCACTCAAGGAAGCACACCATGTACTTGTGAAGGTTTGACCTCACTTATTCCCATACTCTGTAAGCAGTATCCATTCCTGCAAGTTGTCGTTGTACGGATCACCGTTGGCTGATGTAGCACTTTGTGGCTGTGCAGATGCTGGATGGACATCGCCAGCTGGTGAGGGTTTTCCAGCACACACATGTCCCCAATGCCACACAGGTGGAATTAATGCCCTCACACTGCTTATCTCGCAACTGTGATTCTGAGTTGTTGTACACTGCACTGCTCCAGATGTACACTGCTTGCATGTGTTTTTTTGGGTCAAGACTGCAAATGTTGCGGATTTGAACCGCAAACGATATTGTGATAGGCAATCACATGATAAGGTGGCTGCACACATAGATCGGCCCACCCTCTTGTCATACACTGCAAGAAGCACGTGATCACTATGCATGTGTGCCTGCAGAGATTAGGGAAATCTCAGCAGCCCGCCCAGAAGTTCCTTGTCCTGAATCTGCTGGTATATATCTACGATGCCCAAGGCAACACGTTCAAGCCACTGCCAGATATGCCTTGGGACCTCCCACAACAGATCTTGGATGCAAATGAAGCTTTGCAAAGAATCACTGCAGGTCACCCCCTCCTCATGCTATGTCATGCTGTGACTCAAAATGCAAGATTGGTTCCGGACATATGCCAGATTTCATGACAGATGTCATGGGCATACTGTTACAAGACACCTGCAGTGTCTTATGTGCATATCTGCAGTGGGAATAGGGCATGTAAGGCTGCAGGCATGGCCCACATGTGGGGATGTCATGCTTGGTGTACCAAGGGATTGGCGTCCTGTACTAATGTTCTACACATGGGGCATATCTGACGGCACGATTTGTACTTGAAGCCCTGAAACTTCCAGATGGCAAAGTAGCACCCCTCTGTTTACAGCATAGCCTCTGTCCAGGATCTTGCAAGAAAGCATCACGGGCTCCTGGGGTGTGACCAGCGTTCTTGCTTGAGCAAGCTTGACACCACAGCCGGAGTCATATCTGGATTGTGGCAAAGCAGCTCACAATGCTACATGCTAGCATGCACACATTCTGCGTGTGGACCGTGTTTGGGCACTCATCAGTTTTTAGCATGAGTGCAGGTGGCGACTGGTCAACATTCAATGCACTAAGCATCTGGCCACGGAGAGATCGGGCAAGTCTATATGGCAGCAATGATGTCGCAGCAGGCCGCCCAGACTTGCTGAGAATGGTTGCAGCTTACCTCTGTCAGCCTATTTACATTGTGCAGGTATACATCAACTGCGTTTGTATGCTGTGTATATGCTGTTCACAAACAATAGGCAGGCAGTGTAGTTCTGACAGCATCGATCGAATGTCATTGAGGATGACAGTATGTTGAACTTGTTGCCCTCTTTCTGATGCTGGCTTTGGCATCAGCTTCAGACCCTTGTGCATCGACATATGCGTGCTGCCAAGTGGGCAGGTTGTGACATGATACCTGAGCTCAAAGCACAAACCTGGCCAAGCAGTTGCTACTGATAGGCCAAGATAATTACCTTTTTGTCCAAACTACTCCTCAGCCAACAATGCGAAAAAAAGTGAACACCAACTGCATTCACAGCGCTGCATACTCCGACTACGGCTCCCTTTGCAGCACATCAGCAGCAGAAACTACAATTGGCAACGTTGTGGCAGTTTGTATATGATGATTCAGGTTGCTGGTGTGGCGTGGTCCATATCTGCTGAAGCTGTTTAGCACCTTTTTCAGCAAGGCCCCTGTTACTGTTATGTATCTGCTGCAGTTTGCAGAGATCATCTTTATAACCTATGAGCAGGACTACAAGCTGGCAGGCCTTCTGGTCTTTGTCACAATCAGCTCCTGTATCATCAGCGTCTACAAGCTGTATCAAAGCCGGATGGGATTGTACCAGTCAGTGTCGCAGCAGCGCCTTGTCGCCGTTGTCCAAGCAGGGCGAGTCAGGTGATCTCGGCTGTCCTTCAGTCACTCTGCTTTCCCTGTCTCACTCTGCTTTCCCTGTCTCACTCTGCTTAGCATATGGCGCAGCAATTGCAGCACAGCTTGATGCAAAAGCACTTGTGCTTGGCTGGGGGCAGTCATTCTTTGGTCTGAGGCACTCATCAGCAAAGTCAGCAGACAATGACCAGAAATCAGTATACATCAAACCTGCTGTTCAAGGGAGTGTCCAAAGGTGATCAACATGTTGTACAACTTCTGTCTGGAGCCTGCTTGTGTATCACACAGCCTATGGTCTGATTTTTGGACACCTTGGCACTGCAGGTAGTGCACGCTTTAATCTACGCTGACGCTGCATGCTGGGATGCATTCAGGCCATATTCTGCAGAGCTTGCTTAGTCATTGCACACAATTACATGAGCATGATGCAATACATCGCTAATGTGTGTGCTGACATTGCTGAGCACTGCTTCTTTAGACTTGCCTTGTGACTCATGTGCTGTGGGCTTGTTGATCTCTAAACCTTGAATTTTAAAGTAGCCTCTCATGGGCTGATGAAGCCCCATTATTGCCTCTGGATGGACTGGCACAGCGCCTCTGCCATCATGCAGCACGGGGCAAGCCTGGCAGATGTGTCATCAGGAACGCAGCAATGCTACTGCAGCAATGCACAGTTTGTTTCCTCCTCTTAGATGGTACCCAGGCATGTTGCATATGTCATGGTGATTAAGCTGTGTCTGCCCTGCAGGGCTGTGTCATCACGTCGGCTGGTGCCAGGGGATGTGGTGGTGTTGCTGCCAGGCAAAGCCACCTGCGACATGGTGCTGCTGAGAGGCAGCTGCCTTGTGGAGGAGTCCCTGCTGTCTGGCGAGGTATGCTTTCCACCATCTGTCCTGAGAAAAGATCCACAGAAGTCTGTGCGGTTTAGCAAACATGACTTTGAGGCAGCAGGGCAACACCCATTTAGCACTTTACATCATGGTATTATGGCTACCTACCAGTCAGGAAACTAATGCTAGCACTTCTGCACATGTATGTTCATGCATTAGGGACGTCTGTTTTTGGGTAGTGTTTTGTCTGTTCTTGCAATGGGCCTGGACTGTAAAGCTGCTGTACACAGGTGCAACCCAAAATTCTGTGGAACATGAGCATATTTTTATTGCTATGCAAGGTTACCACAGGGTCAGTGTTGGCTGCAAAGCACAGCTGTCCATGCAGTGTTTGACCTCTTTATTGTCCTGTCATGCACGGTTTGCATGAAACACCTAGAGTCTGCTTGATGTGCCATGGCTTGAATTCTACCAAATCAACATGCCTTGATGCTGCTACGGGCATTGCTGAGCACATGCACAGCAGCACCCAGCATTGATTGTGTCATGACAATCTTCAGCCCACAAAACAAAATGACTAACATCACCAAATGTCATGTCAGCCTTCTTTCAGCCTTGCTCCAGCCTTCTTGCAACAAGTCATGACTGCTCTATGGCTGCTGCACCGCACCAAACTCTTTGTTGTTGAACAGCTGAAAAGTGAGCGTCCTACACCTCATAGACATGATTATACACAATCAACCAAGGTTGTGCTTATCAATCAATTGATGTTTGACCTGGCAGTAGTGAACTGTCAATGCTTTGGAAGCTAGTTGCATTAGTCCCTGAGTCTATGTGACCTCATGCGCATCTCAGGTTGCCTCCTCACAACCTTCTGATTTCATTCATCAACAGACAGCGCATCTGTGCAAGGTTTCAGCGCAAGGTTCCACACGTGGTCAGCACAGGGCATGTACATGTGGGTGCATTGCAGTCCTATGTGTTCTACTCTCTGTGCGTACAATTGCTGGCATACTAAATGATGCAGATCTGTTCTGTCAATGGACCTGTGATGCTGTCTTTATCTGCACAGGCTGCTCAAGTGCGTAAGTCTAGCATAGGTGGGCTGGGGCTGGGGGGGTACCATCCCAACACCCACCATGCTTACACAGTCCATTCTGGCACCAATGTGGAGCAGGTCAGATTCATGCTATGTGTCCTTGTCTGCCGGCTGCCATTCAAGAAGGAAATGCTGCTGGAGTGCCTATGTATCCAGCCTTTGATGCAGGCTGTGCTTGAGGAAATTGCCTATATGTTTGTTGCTGTGCGTTTGTTGTGCGCTTGTGATCTGCTTTTGCTCCTGCCAGGATTTGCATGCAGTTGGCAGCACATATTCTACTTGAAGCCCTGTGGCGCTGGTCCTTGCATCCTTGCACCTATATGCTTACTGGATGTCACACCAGGACATCCTGAACTGCGAGTGTTCCCTGCTTTACTCATCACCACACAGTTCAATCATCTTTGTGAACAACAGCTCTCATGCTACTGTTCATTGTGGTGTCTGTCAGACAGTCTTGTTCCATGTATGAAAGCTGCGCCAAACAGGATGTGCATAAAGCTGAAAGGCGTGTAGGTGTGGAACGAGGAGGATGCAGAGGATGAGGAGCTGGCCATGGTGGTCAGGACTGGGCTGTGCACCAGCATGGGCTCCATGATGCGTCAAGTCGTCCACAATGGGATACCTACCAGGAACCTGCTCTTAAGGGTAAGCCGCAAGAACTGGGGCACAATGTCTGTTGCTTCATTGCATGAGCATACCATTCTCCCTCGCAGCATGGGACTGCAGTCAAGGCTTGTGATCGCTGCAGGACTACTTCCTCTTCTGTACTGGGTGCCTGGTCTTACAACTGGCACACTTCTCCCTCTTCATCGCAAAGGCCAAGGAGTACGAGGACGATCCAGAAGACGCCTTCCAGCGGGTGGTAGACAACTTTATTGCCTCTTGGCCCATGACCACCCCTACGGTCCTCATCCTGGCCCTAGCTGTGCGCATAGTCACACTCAAGCAGAAGGGGATCGAGACACTACAGCCTGATAAGCTGCAGGCAGCGGCCAATGTCGAGATTGTGTGCTTTGACAAGACAGGCACTCTGACTGCCAACTCGGTGAGGCTTGCATGTGGTTGGCAGGACCAATCTGCTGCTGTCGCTGCCCACATGCCTTTTGCGCTGGTGGTGTATACACGGCCACCTGATGCAAGCGTCATGCTGGTGCTAAGTGGTGTGATATTGCTTGCGCCATTTATTGCAATTGCACTATGTTCTTCTGCCGTTTCTCATGTCTTGCAATCAGATCTAGCATGACTCTCTTCCTGTGCAGCTGCTCGCTCACTGTGCTTCACTCTCCGGGTGACTCCCAAAGACAGCAAGTGTGAGTTGATTGATACCTCAGACAAAAATAGTGTTCCTGATTTGTCAAGAAAACCTTTGAAAACTTAAAACAGAAATACTGTTTTCGTCAGGAAACCTTGTGTGACCCACTGGTTTGGATGTATGCAGTCAGACTTGCATGGGATGATACCAGTGGTTGGCGGGCAGTTCCTGAGCCTGCAGTCAGATGCCATTCGATGGCCAAGCGGGCTGAAACAGGCAGCAGCAGTCTGCAACTCCCTCACTCTGATCAGCAAGTCCAAGGTGGTGGGCGAGCTTGGCGAGCGGCGGGCCTTCAACGCTGTTGAAGCGCGCTTTGTGGTGCGCATCTTCTGTGCATTTTGTGTGCCCTGCTGTGTACTTCCTGAGCATCAATTCTGCCCTGCTATGCATATTCTGTGCATTTTGTGTGCCCTGCTGTCTGTCTGTGTGTGTGGGTGTGTGTGTCTGTCTGTGTGTGTGTGTGTGTGTACACAAGCGGGCGAAACCCAGAAGTACACATCCAGCAGCAATAATTGATTGCTTCTGATGCTTGAAAAGCACAAAGAAAGTCTCAAATGTCTGTGGCTGTTGGCAAACATAATGAGAGCAGCAGCCTCCCAATGCTTGCCTGATGGCCTAGAAGCCTGTAAGAACAATGCCTGTACAGAGCACTAAGTTGCTGCTTTTGTTCCGCCCTGAACAAGGAATGCATGTATGTGGGTGCATCTTTGGTCTATGCTGGCCACAAACAGTGCTGGCAAAAATGTCAATGGTGACATTTCCATGACAATGACATGTGCTTCCCTGTACCCATATAGCAAACCCAATTTAGCTTCTGACACATGTTGAATAGGATTCTTGATGCCCAGTAGGAACAACCTTTCACTCTTGTGCGGAATGCTAGATTGCTGATCTTGTCTCCAGAAACAAAGTAGGTTGCAGCACTGCAAGCAACAGGCTAGCGTGACGGTCAAATCTGGGCCCTGTTGGACGCTTATGTGACCTTGCTTTGATGACAGGAAAGGAATATTGTCACGCTGCCATTGCAAACAACCCGCGGCAGGCAGAACAGGCACACCACCCTTCACATCCTCAAGAGGTTTGAGTTTGAGCCATCACTGATGAGATCTGGAGTGGTGGCAGTTGAGCATCACAAAGGCAAGCACGCCACCGATGGGTTGCTGATCATCAGGGGGGCAGCTGCTGTCATTGAGCGCATGATAGACAAAGATGTATTGCCGCCAGAATACCGCCAGGTCAGCATCCTTGGCATATTCATTGCTTACAAAACAAACCAAGCACAGCTTCATCACGAACCACCGTGCTCTTGAATCTGTAGCTATCCTGCGTTTGTTCAGCCGCGCCTTGTTTGTACAGCGTCTTCACCTGATTGCCTCAGCTAACCTGTGTCTACACATCTGGTAGTCAACTAGTGAAGACAGCAGTCATGTTGTACAGCGTACCATGTGCATATGACGCTGGAAAAGATCCATGGCAGACCCGAGCCCAACAGAATGCTCAGCCCTTGTGTGGCTCTATGCAGTTGGTGGACGAGTGGTCTGGGCAGAGCTATCGTGTGCTTGCCATAGCTGTGGCTCAGGTGCCGAATGTAGCCAAATTAGACCTGGCAAGCATGAGTCAGCAGCAGGTGGAGGACCAAGCAGGCTCGTTTGAGCTGGTTGGGCTGACCATCCTTAGCAACCATCTCAACAGTGACTCCAAGGCCACTGTCAAGCAACTGCAGGAGCAGTAAGCCCCTGTGCTGTGCTGTGCTGTGCTGTGCTGTGCTGTGCTGTGCTGTGCTGCGCTGCGCTTTGCTATGCTGGGCTGTGCTGAGCTGAGCTGTGCTTGCCATGCTGTTTGTGATTGCTATGCACATTCAGCCTTCATAACCAGCCAGCATACTCAACAGGGTACCAGGCAACTTCCTCTTGCGCTCCAGTGCTAGCACCAGGTAGCTTGCTTGCATACAGAGCGGGATGCGACAAGCAGATGCTTCTAGCAGTTTTGTGCTGTCAGATCACGTCTGGCAGCTGTTGCCGTGGTCCGCAGTGCCCATGGCATATGGTCAGCTTGTAGTTTGCATGCAGGGGTGGTTTGAGGCTGATGATGGTGACTGGAGACTACTATCACACTGCTTTGGCAGTGGCGAGAGGGGTGAGTACAACCTTCTTCAAGCTTCCACCACATGTCCTGGCACTCGTGCATCGTGCTGAACACGGTACACCTGTGAATGCAGCCTTTGCGGCCCGCGCCTGCTTTCAATTTCTGTAGTCAATATGTACAGACGGCAACACAGCTTCTTTCTGCTCTCAGCGTCTCCAATCAGGCTGGGGCTTTTCCATTCCCTGATATTTCTCCCTGGCTGTTCTTGCTATTCAATGTGATATGTCAGACAGTGACTGCAGCACACACTCAAGACATGCGCGCACCGGCTGAACCCCCTCCACCTTCACAGGCAGTCACCATTAGTTGAGCTCATGACAGCTTTGTGCACTTCGAGGGACAATACTCACAATCATGAGCAAGCAGCTGGCATCAACATGCATACTCGTGCCGCTGCTGTGGAGGTCTATACACATATCTGATGCAGAGCCTGCTTGTATGTTTGTACGCCCTGAATGCAGCTGCACATGCAGGTAGGCATGGTCCCAAAAGAGTCTCGTGTGGTGGTTATTCAGACCCGTGCAGAGCATCGAGGGTCATCAGCCAAAGCAGCCAAGCGCAAACCAGATCTGCCAGATGTATCAGAGGTTCCCAAGCGTATGCACAGGCCGGTTGCACGGGCAGTGTCCTTTGCTGTACCCAAGGCGTTCAGTGACTCATCTGAGGATGACATGCGGTCCCTGGGGGGTTTCTCTGAATCCCAGCCTGAGCCTGACAAGTCCCAGAAAGACTGGCTGCAGCTCCAAGACATGCATCCGATATCTCCAGCTCAGTCACAGATTCCTGATCTGGGGACACAGCCATCCCAAGCTTGGTCTTTGCAATCAGGAGTAGAGCCTTTACTGTCCCCAGAATTGGCTCGGCTGTCCCCCTCTCAGTCTTTTGCCTCCTTCAGTGGGAGGCGTCAGATCAAGAGCCTTCCATCCACAGCTGTCTCTGCACCTCAATACCTTGCGGTACAAGGTGCAGATGACTCGCTGCAGAGCGCAGCAGAAATGGGTAGGGAAGGTCTGTCCTTTGTTCTGGACAACGGGGACACATTCGAAGATGGGGACACCCTGAGAGCCTTCAACACCATTTCCCAGGTCTGCCCCATGCTTTGCATGCTTTGCTATTTCCTGTCATGACTGTCGATAGAGACAAACACTTTGCATACCTTGATGTAAGCAGACCACCTTCCAGTGACTCTTGTTTTCATATGTGCAGCATGTTACCATGAGATATCGGCCTGTATCTCATGCCTAGGCAGCTGAGAGCCGATGCCCCCTCACAGACATAGTGCCTTAGCCTCGGCAGGGATGAAAGTTTATGCTGGCAGCCATCGGGGTATACCATGTACAATAGGCCAATCACGACTGAATTCTGCATACAGGCAGCTGCTTGGTGTGTCACAGCTGGTGTTTTGTCTTAGTCATAGTCTTAGTGTCGTAGTCACAAAACACTTACAAAACTCTTGTGTGCCTGCAGGGCGCGATGCAGTGCTGCGTAACAGGGCCAGCCTTTGAGTACCTGCTGCAGCAGCCTAATCAGGCCCTGGTTCAGGCTGTCATGCTGAACAGTGTGGCATTCACGCGCATGAGGTCACACCAGAAGGGGCAGCTCATGGACCTGCTGGGCCGCAAGGGCCTCCACCACATGTTGAATGGTCAACGTCAACATATACTGGTAAGAATCCTCGTATTGGAGCCTCCACCACATGTTGAATGGTCAACGTCAACATACACTGGTAAGAATCCTCGTATTGGAGCCTTCACCACATGTTGAATGGTCAACATCAGCATATAATGGTAAGAATCTGCATTGTTGGAGCACCTTCTGTCTCCCGCTGTGTGTTGATCTGTCTGTCTCTCTGTCTGTCTGCCTGTCTGTCTGTCTGCCTGTCTGTCTGTCCATATGTCTGTCTGCGTGCCGCCTGCCTGGCCGCCTGGGTGTCCAAACGTCTCTCTGGCCACTTTATCAAACGATGTTCCTGTATCCAGAGCCCCTGGGCAGCTGCAAATGGGCATTGACGCAGATCTTGCTGCACGAGTCACAGCACTACAGCTACATATCCGCCACCAGCAAAATGCAGGGATCCCAGTAAGCCTTTGATGCCGCACAATGGAAAGCTGCTTGTGTATGCAGGGCCTGGGCAAGTCATGCTTGTACTGTGGGGATGGCATCAATGATTTGGAGGCCCTGGCCAATGCAGATGTGGGCATGGCTGTGGGGTCGGCAGAGGCCTCAGCTGCGGCCACCTTCTGTGACACACATTACTCCATTGCAGGTCTGCAGCTCACCTCACTCTGTGTGCGCTTCTACACATCTTCTGTACTCCTTTCTTCTGTACTCTTTTCTTCTGTGCTCCTTTCTTCTGTACTCCTTTCTTCTGTGCTCCTTTCTTCTGTACTCCTTCCATCTGCGCTTGATTTGTCTGCGATTATGTTTTTGGCGCTTCTGTGCTCTGCACAGCAGGCCCTCTGGCAAGTGCCATGCAGGGATGCTTCAGTTCCTCGCCTGCGCTTTGGTGCATGAGCAGTCACATGCCCCACATCCGCAGATGTGATTAGAATGCCTTAGCAGCAGACCCACCATCCCAACCTGTATAACTGTGGGGGTCTGCAGTCTTGTTTTCTGCATCAGTACAGTGCAGTGCAATAAAAGCCATGAGTTTGACTGCAAACGTGAGCACTAAGCTGCTGCTTGTTACGTACCTTCACGCCATTTGCTTTTGCCATTACATTCAACAGCACAAGCATCTGGCTTTGTTTTTAAAAAAGCTCTGGTCAGATAGTCTGCTTTATATGTGTGGCCTGCAAGTCTTTGCAAGTGTCTGCCGTGCTGATGATCAAAAGTCCCCTGGGCGGAGGCGGTTGCTATGCACTCTCAGCTTATACTGATGCTGCAGGAGTGTGTTCTGTACTGAGAGAAGCCAGAGCGCTCCAAGTCATCAGCGTCGCTCTGATCAAGGCAAGTCCCTCTGTTGTCATCGCTTCCCTGCCTCACACCATCATGCATGTGATTCCTGCCTTGCACCATCATACAATATGGTCCCTGCCTTGCACAATCTTACATTATGGTCCCTACCTCGCACCATCATGCGTACGGTTCCTGCCTCGCACCATCATAACATAGTCCCTGCCTCGCAACATGATACAATATGATCCCTGCCTTGCACCGTCATACAACGTGGTCCCTGCCTTGCACCATCATACTATGTGGTTCCTGCCTACCATCATACAATGTGGTCCCTACTGGCTGGCTGCTTTTGCTGACATCTGCCTGCAGTATGTGACACAAGCTTCAGACTCCTGAAACACATGATTTGCACTGAAAATCAGGCTGCAAGCAACAGCCACAGCCACCATCATACTAGCTGTCCGATGCCTGGTGTCCATGTCTTACCATGCATTTGTCACTGCTTGCTGCCCTGTCATTCCCACCATTGCTTCCATTTACTGGTCAGCTGTCCCTGGACTCAGACTTGTGGTCCTGTGCAGCTCCAAATGTCTGATTGTATGCAGTTCACATGTCTGGCTCCATGCACTTCAGTTGTCTGCTTCTGTGCAGTTCATGGCTCTGTACCAGCTGGCAGACACAGCCTCTATTGATGTGACCTTCTTCCTGGATGGCTCTAACTACTCCAACAATCAGGTAATGGCTTGTTTGGTGGACTCCCTTGTATCTTGCATACCCGCCTTGATGCACTGACTCTTTCACACAATCCTCATTGCCTCGTGTGTGCATGCTTACCTGTTCATGGGCTGTCATTAGCTGAGCCACAGCTATGTTTGTCTGTAGTTTTTTGCTGCATGTCCAGTCAGATCAGAGCTTCGTTCTTCATGCTGCTAGACTTCTATGCAATGCTGCCTGGGTAGGAGGCAGACCTCATGAGGTGCATTGCAGTGTTGTCACACAGCATATGATGGTCCAGTGAAGCTTTGCCATTGCTTGTGCTAGCCAGCGCTTGCATGTATGAGGAGGCACATATACTGTTTTTTTCAGCTCTGACATATCATCTTCACTTCTGAGCTGGGCAGAGCATTACTGTGTTTGCTGCAGAGTGATGCTTTTGACTTCATCGCCCTAGCAATTGGGATTGCAGCAACTTTAAGGCCAGCTGCCTCTGTTCTCTATCCAACACGGCATCTTCCCAGCATCTGTGGGACATACAACTGGTTTGCGCTCCTGTTCTCAGCTTTGGTGATCGGTGTAATGTATGTTGCCATCTTTCCATTACTGGAACACCAGTCCTGGTACACTGGCGGCAATGGCGATGATGCTCAGGTGATGCCTTGTCTTGCAATCTTGCCATGCAATGCATTCAGGCTTTGCCAGGTCATGCTGTTGTGTGTCATGCTGGGAAGCGCTGTCAAGTATGGAATGGTGCTGAGACCTAGCGCATTGTACAATGTTTTGGGAATCTAAGCCAGCTAATTGTTGCAACAGTTTATGAAATGAAATGTATACTTGTTTTCACTTGGTGCCAGCATGTGGTTGTGTGACTTTGTGTTACAACAACTCTGCGGACACACACCTGTTTGCGTTGAGAAGCAGCTTGGTGTTAAACACTGAGCACCGAGACAGACAGCCCAGGCTTGTTCATGCCCGTAATCTCAGACTCATTGTGCCCAGGTCTTTGCAGCTGACCCCAATTCTTGTGCTGCTGCAGAACCCTGTGATCACAGTCGTGTGGTGTATATGCCTTGTCCAGATCATTGTGCCAGCTATCATGTTCCCATTTGAATGCTATCCCTACTGCAAGAAAGCGAACCAAGCTGAAATGGTCCTGGTTGGTGCCCTGCTTGTCTACATGAGTCTCTGCTGCTTACTAGGTCCAGGATTTTATGATGCCAACAATGTTTTTGGATTCTACAGTCTGCCTTTCAGCTTTGCCTACAAAATGGAGATTTTGTGCTTGTGTTTCTCTGTTGGGTATGTTATGGTGCTGGTCAAAGCGAGGCAACTGCTTGCATGGTATGAGGCGCGGCGTATTGTCAGCTTTCCTCACAGCAGCAGCTGAATGTGCTTCTGTTCTTGACAGAGCTTGTCAATGTGTGTTGTGCTTAAACTGTTTGAGCTATTTGAGGAGTGGTTACAACACGCATTGCTCCGGGCTGCCGCCTTAGGAGGCTCCCGTTATGATCGCTGAAAAGCGTAAACTTTTCTTTTCTTTTCTTACAACACACATTGACTATCTTTTCCAAGGCTGACTGTTTGATTGGGGCAATCTGTACAGTGTTTGCTTGCAACTGCACAATTTTGCGGTACAAATAAAGTACGGACACAGTGTCTAGTTTCTTGGCTGATGTGTGTTGCAAACAGTATGGCTGTTGCTCAGATTGATTCAGAACATCAACAGATTAGCTGTGGTTGATTGTGAGAGCTGAGTCTTCAGTATTTGGTATGAAATCAATACACTTTGCCAGCTTTTTGTGCCATGTCATCAAAATGCATCTCGACAAGTTGCAGCGGTGGCGGGATGTTGTCAACAGCATACTGGCATACCATGCAAACAACTTGAAGCATGCAGTCAACATGAAACTCGCCCCCCCTCGGAGGACACCGCTGGGAGCATCAGTCAGTCCTATGACGTCACAGCCCCACGCTTTCAATGAGTAATACTATTATATGTATTCCTGATATGAGGTTTCGGTTTGAATTGATCACAGCAAGCCTGCAGCATAAAAGGACAGTGCGTAGGTGACGCACAGCGGTCTGCCAGCATTGCAAGCAAGTAGTGTGCACATGTAGCGGGCCGCCACTACGTTGCTGCTACAGTCGTGTTGAGACGTTGCTGCTACAGTCGTTTTGAGATCGTTCAAGGTGTCTAGCACGCACAGCTGTCTCCCCGCGCTTTCGCTTGCTCTGCTGTAGAGCAGAAAGATAGGCGTTTTCCTGTTTCGTCAAGCAGCACATGCGCTGCTTGCTGTTTTGAAGCTGCCTTGACATCGGACGCGAGTCCACCCTGCTAGCGGCGGTGTCACAAGCGTTGCTTGTGCACAGGATGTCTCTCCGAGGCTTCAGCGCCACAACCACGCTGCCTCTCTTTCTGCTAGCCGTCTTGGCCGGCAGCGGCTATGCATATGCTCAGCCTGACTACCTGGCACCGATTGCGGCTCCTGCAGGCTCTCCTTGCGAGAACACCGCCCCTGACTGCAACGATATCTGCAGTGCACACTCTGGCTCAGCAAGCGCCTGCAACCTAAGCACTCCCATTGGAATCTACCTAAGGTGCGTCTTGAGAATCCAGGCAATAGCTGCTGTGCACGCAGTTGCCATCTCTTACAGGCTTTGTGCTACAGGGATAACTGCAAGGCCACCTGTGGCTTGTGTAACGCACAGCCACTAGCCCCCTCGACTTCTTTTGCATCAACAGCAGTCACTGTGCCTTCTCCTTCCCAAAGGCTGCAGAATCCGCCAGGATATGCTTTTGGCACTCTCAGCCCAAGCCCATGCAGCTTCTCCTGTGTGGACATTCCTCCTCCAACTAGTCCTTACACCTGTGCTCAGCAGGTAATCTTCAGGTCTGCATATTTTTCACACCAGCGCATCATCTTGATATTGACTAGTCTGATACTGTGTGTGCAGAAAAGCTTTGGGAAATGCAACTCCACCTTCATCACCACTCCCATACCTGGACTACCTCTGGGATATTGTCAGGTATGGGAGCATGCTTGTTTGCCTACTGTTCCTGCCAGTTCCTAAATATTGATCATCTGTTGTGAAACTGCAGATCACCTGTGGCAGATGCTATGGCACAAAAGCATCCTGCACTTCTGGCACTTCCACCGGTGCAGCAGCAGTCAGCTCTGCCGCTGAGTCCAGCCCTCCCTCAGCCTCAACAATGTCAACTACACCCACACCTGCGGTCGCTATGTCAGGAGTCAACTCCTTAGCAGGGCTATCTCCAAGCCCTGCATCAGTACTGTTCACCTCAAACACGCCTCTTTTTAGCTCTGCACAGACTCCTTTAGCCTCAGGGACGTTGCCAAACACCACCTCTGCCAGTCCCACTACTTCTGGCAGTGTTTCAGCTGCAACACTGACATCACGTGGCATTGCCTCCCCTGCTTCAAGTTCATCTCCATCAGGCAATGCTGCAGGCTCAAGTCCAGTTTCTGGCACTGTGCCTTCTGTCTCTCCAAGCGCTACTGTCTCTCCTGCTGCAACCTCCGCAATCACCCCTGCTCCAACAACAAACCCACCCAACTCTCTAGTCAACTCCCCAGTTGACCTCCCAGCCACTTATGCAGCCACACCAACTGCTATCCCAATTGTCTTCCCAGATATAAGTCCAGTTGCTACCCCTACTGCTATCCCTACTTCTACCCCTACTTCTGCCCCGTCTACTTTGTCTTTGGCCACTCCTGCTGCAACTCCACCTGTGGCTCCTGCCCTCTCCTCTACTGTCCCCTCTACCACCAACGCCCCAGTGACCCCCCCAGGCACTCCTCCACCTGCCCCAACTTTGCTCCCAGCTGTTGCAACTACTGCAGCCACCTCTCCCAACATCCCCTCTGTGGTCCCTGGCATCACTCCTGCTGCGGTCGATGCTGCAACACCTGCTAACACCCCTACTGCCACGCTTGCTAGCCCGGCCGAAGCCACTCCTGGCACTGCAGCTGCAATCTGCTTCGATATTCCTCCGCCTGACAGCGCTTACACATGTGCAGAACAGGCAAGTATTCCAGGTGGTTTTTTGCTTGGCGCAGTATTCAGATCTGAGGGCAGCACTGTGTGCATTCTTGATCTGATCTGATCTTCAGTTTATCAATGCTGTACTGTTTGTGCAGAGGGACTTTGGGCAATGCAATGCCTCTTTCATGGTTGCTGCCAACCCAGGAGAACCTTCAGGGTACTGTCAGGTAGCCAAGTTTTGCTCCTTGCTTGCATGTGAAACTTTTGTTCTTGCTTAAATTTGCCACAATTGCTGTCACGTTCACCTCAGCAGTAAACATAAATGCACAACACTAAAATTGTGTGTTTCCTGCAGATCACATGTGGCCGGTGTGGCATTTCAACAACTTCCACTCCTACGGAGCCCTCCAGTCCCTCCAGTTCCCCAGCAACAAGCCCAACCAAAGCCATCGCTCTTTCAAGCCCAGCAGTCACTTCACCTACACTGCATAGTCCAATCACAATGGCAGACACGCCTGGCACAGTAGCAGTTCCTCCTGCTGTAACAGCTTCTCCTGCTGTAACAGCTTCTCCTGCTGTAACAGCTATTCCTGCTATAACAGCTTCTCCTGCTGTGACTGCTCCAACAAGCACATCGGCATTGCCAAGCAGCCCTGCTTACTCTATCCCAAAGTCAACACCCGCACTGGCCCCACCCACCTCCTCACCCCAGGTCACAGCCTCACAACCGGGAGCCCCAGCCAATAGTGCCAGCAGTGTACCTGAATCGCCTGAGCCATTACCTCCTGTACCTGAGTTCTTGCCTACGCCTCAGGTCTCCCCTACACCTGCTGCAGACAGCTCACCTGCTGCATACAGCTCTCCTGCTGCTACAGCATCTGGTGCAGTTCCTGGCTTGGAATCATCTACAGCGCCAGTCAGCTCTGCCAGCCCAGTCCCGGTTAGCCATGCCTTGGTCCCTTCAAGCCCAGGGCAATGTGTGGACCTGCAGTCAGACTGTGCTCAAATCTGCAAACAACTAGACCATGACTGCACAGCACCCGGTGGCATTGGTGACTACCTCAGGTAACCGCTGATTTGACTCAGCTTCCTTGCAATTCAAAACACACATCCTGCCAGATCACAGTAGAGCATGCTACCACACTCTGCTGCTGATGTGGCTGAGACTGACTTGCCTTTCATGTTATGCAGGGCCAACTGCAAGCAGACATGCAACTTGTGCCAAGTGCCCCCTGCCCCACCATCCTCAACTCCAACAACCCCACCATCCTCAACCCCATCTACCCTGCCGTCTTCAAGTCCCTCTGCGCCATCATCTCCACCTCTAGTGACCACGCCATCTCCACCATCACCTGTTCCAGCTGCATCAGCCGCAGCAACACCCACTGATGTGGACAATGGTGCTGTCGGAAGACCAGGATTGTCCCTGCTCCCTTCGAACTGTACTGCATACACGTGGACCACAGGTTCTTGGGGAGCATGCAACAGCACCTGTGGATTTGGCTTGCAAACACGCACAGTCAATTGCCTGAGCTATGGTCCCAGTTTGGCCTTGGGCCCAGTGACACACTCAGCACGATGTGACTCTGCTGTCAGACCAATCAATGTGATTTCGTGTGTCACATCACCCTGTCCTTCTGATTATGCTGCAGCTTGTAGGCTTAGCCCATCTGCAGCACCATCAGCGTTTGGACGTAGACTTTTCTGGTGGTGAATGTATACACACAAAGGTGTGTACATTGCAGAGGACAACATCATCTACACCTGGCATGTTGCATGCTGCATGCTGTATTCTGTGCCAGTATGTGTACACTTTGTGCAACATGTGCTGATTGTCAAGTATCCTTGTGAGCAGCATACAGCCAGTCATACAGCCCAACATTTGATGAAATAGCCAAACAGTGCTGCCACTTTGTAAGCAAATTTGCATAAAGGAGCTTTCTATGCTTTGTCATGCACAGCACAGTAACGTTATTACTTGCATGATTGCATTTATTGCGCGCTGCATTACTGAAGGCATCTCCCAAAGTCACCAATGGGACCACTACACTTTCAGCCTTCATCTGCCCAGATGCTGTCCTGCCTGTCAGGAGAGCATGATTCCAACTTTTTCTGAGACTTCTGACACTGTGCCAGGCAGCGCATCGATTGTCCATTGATACTATCATTTTCTTTAGTTCATAAAGAGCGACCTGACTTGACATTCAGTTCATCACTTCACTGCTGGACAAACAAACTGTCAGGCAATTTGGTAGCCCAGTGACTCCAGTGTTTCACATGTGTAATGTGTGCATGTGTTTCACATGTGTGCATGTGACATGCATGTGAAGTGAACTCATGCAATGGTTGCAGCTGCAAGTGTGTCGGTCTGATGCAGCGAGTTGAATATGCAATCGCAACCTGAATTGTCCTGCCGGGTAGAAGTGCAATGTTACAAGAGAAATGAAGTTCGTTTGGGTTCCGCACATTTGCTTATCGAGCGTCAAGCTCTGCAACTCGTGCCATCACTGAGCAGAGCAGGCCTGTTGCAATGCTTGTGCACTTTCTGCGCAAGCCAACGTGCTTCCGGCTGATCAGGAAGACGGCACATTGACCTGGATCTCCTGAGCTATGTCTGCTGGATACGCCACAAAGCTGTCGTACAGAGACGACTTGGGTGGCCAACTAGGGGATCCTGAGATCAGTGACGCTCCTGCAGAGGTTCTACAGAAAGTGAACAGACTGTCGGAGTGGGTATGGCGCTCAGGCAACTCGTCATATTGCAGCTTTGAGCTATTTTCTGCGCACCACTGCTGACCTGATATGCAGGTGCGGCAAAGCAGCAAGATAGTGGTATTCACGGGTGCTGGCATATCAACTGCGTGTGGCATTCCTGACTTCAGAGGCCCCTCTGGCATATGGACTCTGCAAAGGGCACACAGGCCAATACCAGCGTTTAAAGTCAGCTTTGGAGTTGCAAAACCAAGCCTGTGTCACCAGGTTTGTGCAATGCTGCGCTCTGTTTGTGCAGTGGCCGCAGAGCTTGTCCCTCCTGTTTGTACATTGCAGCAACTTTTTTCAAAGTAAACGGTGGTTAATTTGCAACAGGCACTTGTGGCTTTGCTACACACAGGCAAGCTGCAGCATATTGTGTCGCAAAATGTTGATGGGCTACACTTACGATCAGGCATTCCTCGAAGCCAACTGGCAGAACTGCATGGCAACTGCTTTGCAGAGCGATGCACCAAATGCAAGCGAGAGTACATCCGCAACTTTGAGATGGAGACTGTAAGTACCTCCATGAGCATGGTCCGCGGCACTAAAGCTATGTTCAGCACCATTTCAGATTGCAGTCCGATTGGCACTTGTGTGTCACATCAAGCATCAAGGTGATAAAGGTGCGAATGTGCCTGCACACAGTCTTACCATCACAGAGAATTTGTCCCGCAGCAGGCAGTCAAAGCATTGCAAAATGCTTGTAAGCAGTGCTGAAGCGTGACAGGAGCATGCACAGATAGCGTTTGAGATCACCGAGAATAGTGCTCATAAGCAATGTCGAAAATTGGCAAACTAGTATTTCTTGCACAGGTAGGTTTCAAGTTCACTGGAAGGCGATGCGTAGCTGAAGGATGCAATGGCCGCTTGAAGGATCATGTCCTGGATTGGGAGGATGCTCTGCCTGAAGACGAGCTGGAAGCCTCTGAAAAGGCTTCTGCTGAGGCGGACCTGGCCATCTGTCTAGGCACCAGCCTTCAGATCACGCCTGCATGTGATATTCCATTGAAGACTGTCAAGACTGGTGAGCTCAGGCAAATGCTGTGCATGCTTTTGTAGCTGACCCATCGTTGCTGATGCCAGCATAATCAACAGTTATGCACAACATTGCTGCTGCTGCTGCTGCTGCACACTGACGAATCGCTGCAATGGGTTCTGCATCGCTGCTGCTGTTGTTGCAATCACAGATGCATGTGCGATGCAAGTCAATGTTCTGGACAACAATGTGGATATTGACAGCCAATTTTTTTAACTTGCTTATGGTGTTTACTATGCTGCACAGAAGTGCATGCTGTACATCACAAGTGCTGCTTTTTACTCCCTGGCTCATTACGCACCTTGGTGTGTGCCATTCAGGAGGCAAGCTGGTCATCATCAACCTACAAAAAACGCCTAAGGACAAGAAGGCCAGTCTTGTCATTCATGCCAGGTGCGATGAAGTCATGCAGCAGCTGATGTCACAGATGCAGCTCCCGATTCCTTCATACACTCGTCAGGATTCAGTGCTGGTGACACACACACTCAAGAAGGGCAGGGTGCTGCAAGATGGTGTTCAGAGCATCAGTTGCACTCTCCGTGTTCAGAGCACCCATGGCCAAAAATGCCCACTGCCCCTGGTTCAGCAAGTGGATGTGGACTTCCAGGTACATGGCATAGCTTCTCTGCTGGATTAGGTGCCGGGCCTATGCAAGGTGCACATACAAGTACATCTGACTTCAGCCCAGTATGGTGTACAGTCAGCAATATGTGCTTTTGTGCTACGCCTTTTGACATCAGTGGCTTCCAGATCAGCCTGTTTCTTCATCCATGCCATGTTGACTGCAGGATGCCAAAACCAGACCTGCAGTGCTGCGGAAACAGCCTTTTGTGGTGGTGAGAAGCATTTCAGCAGCTCAAGCCACCACCGTTAGCATCAAATTACTGTTGTCAGATGTGATAGACGAGGCGTACCGTGTCCACATCTTTCAGCATGACGTTCCTGTGGAGTCAGCACCAAGTGATACGCTTCAAGATCAGGCCACATCATGCCAGCACGTGTACACTTTCACTACACAAGTTGCCAAATACGCCTCAGAGAATGGGGTCATGGCGCCAGCACAGACTACTGCAGTGTCAGCTCAGCCAAGCAGCTGCAGTGAGACAGAGCCGCTGGCCAAAAGAGTCAAAATCGATGCAGAGCGACTGTAGTGCTGTGCTTGTATGTGTTTGGTTCAATTTGAGAATGCGTCAGGTAAGTCTCGTGGTGCTGTCTCATATCAGGGCTTGCTTTACACCACCAGCAACTTGTGTGTTTGTGCTTTACTCCGCCGCGGATTTAAAATGGGCGTAAAGCCTCTGTTACTACCATGAACTGACTGTCAAAAACTTGTGGTGGTGCAGCTGCAGGGTATGAGCTTTGCTTACACCCTGCCAACATTGCTGTCTGATGAAACAGAACTAACTTCAACCACTGTGACAGCTGAGTCAACTACAAAA
>JAABUK010005089.1_pt1 | contig 20816 bp, 19 predicted proteins | sample 5559141 | NCBI WGS metagenome assembly JAABUK01 (sample SAMN10711869, study PRJNA513367) | rock metagenome | isolation source: Antarctica rocks | place: Antarctica: Victoria Land, Pudding Butte nord | collected 2016-01-03
GTTCGATTTTCCGAGGTGTGAGGAATTGGTAAAATGTTAAATGTTAAATATAGATGTAAAATGTAAAATGTAAAATGGAAAATGGAAAATGTAAAGGTAAAATGGGGCCGGCCCTGCTTTGCTCGCCTCTTGGCTGATAACTGACTAGTATCTGTGCGTACGTAGTGTGTACATTGGGTGAGAGTAGGGTAGGGTAGGGTAGTACATTGGTTGAGGAGGTAATGTAGGTTCACTTGCTAAGTAACTAGGTAACTAATTGGGGGGGTTAATGGCGGATATATTTTTAGAATGGGACCTCCGTCCTTGGTCCGAGTGAATAGATGTTTATTTTTGCGGGGGGTAGGGTAGGGTAGGGTAGGGGAGAGATGAGACAGGGTTGAGGTTCTGCGGAGGTGTGGTGGTGGTGGTGGTGGTGGATTTGGTGGGGCAATATGAATGGTATCAATGGATGATATTTCGAAATCAACGTCACAGGGTTTCATTCTATCGGAGATGGAGGGCGGCCTGGGACTGACGTTGCTGTGGGTTGGTATGCATCAAGTGCGTGCCCACGATGTAGTTACTGATTTCCTACTGCTCTGGGTTGGTATGAATCAAGTGCGTGCTCACGATGTAGTTACTGATTTCCTACTGCTCAGGTCCCCAGGGCTTAACGCAGAGTGCCATGCTTCAAACCGTACCATCACCCCACGCCCGAGCACAGTACATCGCACCCTCAGATCAGCACTTGCGCAAAAGAATCCTCGGGCCATGCTTCTGTCATGTACGGGCTCATGCACAAGAAACGGGGTTTTCTGTCTGCTATCCACTCCACTCCATTCCGGTTGACTTCACTCCATTTCGCCTGCGGGGAATCAAGAGGGAAAAGGAACGGAAAGGATAGAGGAAGGAGAGCAAAGGGGAATGGGAATCAGGAAGGAGCAAGATTGACGATGCCGAAGCTGGAATCCCACGCTGTTTCCATCAAAAGCACCGCTATCGTCAGCGCCCACTGAGGCAAGCTAGCTCGTGTAAGGATGGGTATTGTGTCCTATGGGCAAGCAATCGCATCATCATCAGTCGTGGCGTATTGAAATCATCACGTGTCTCTCATTAGCAACTTGCTTTCGGACAAGCACGAGATCACTCGGCAGCCTCCAGCATCATCTCAGACTGTCGTCGTATCTCCATCCGTAGCCGCAGCCGTAGCTATACCAGCCTTCCCGTCACCAGAGACACCAGCAGGCCTGCCTCCCATCCTATCAGGCCTAGCTCTCTGACACTCAGTCAGCGTCGGTCATCTCAGTCGAACATTGGCCATCAACAGCCTCAACCCTAGCGTTGGCTGCTGCGTCCGCGACTCCTTTCCCATAGAAGCATCCACCCCGCGCCAGACAGCTCTGCAGGCTGAAGCACGAGCAACTGAACCAGGAATTGGCATCGTGCTGTTGATAGTTGGGGTCAATACTACCGTTGCAGTAGTAGACACGTGGAAATGCGGCGCAGTACTGGTAGAGGGCTGGGTGACGACAGTCGAGGTGATGGTAGTGTGGGTCACGCTTGGAGAGGGTTGGGGTGTCGGTCGGTTTGAATGTTGTCGCCGACGGAGGTAGCTGCTTCATCGACAGCCCTGGCGGTGGATCTTTCAGCATCGGCGGTCTCCATCTCCTTGGCAGCAGAGGTGTCAGCAACCTCTTTGATAGGGCCACCAAAATCGTAGCACCCGCCATGTTACGCAACACAAGTGTGCATCACGCCCATCTTGAAACATTGGCAACCATACGTGCAACTTATGTTATGCCGATTATACTGTACTTGGCCACTACTATCGTAGTAGTACACACTGGGAAGGGAGGCGCAGTAATTGTAAGTTATGCGCTCACCGCAGTTGAGGTGGTAATCATGAGCAGGCTTGGACAAAGTCGCGGGAGGGTTGGCTAGCTCTGGCACCATAGATTGGCTTGCCCCGCATTGGACCATAGACGTGGCCTAAGTGAGGATGGAGAAACAGTCGACAAGGGTGAGGTCGTCGGGGCAGATGCGGAGCTTTCATGAAGTCGGGAGCGACGGGAAGGGTGTCAGCATCGGTCCGTAGAGGGTTGGCGTGACTAAAGAAGGCCAAGGAGAGAAGGATGAGGATTATGGTAATCATGGTGCGCGCTGAGGACGGGGTGGCAGTCGAAGATTAGATAGATTTCACTTTCGAAAGAAGATCAGTACAAGAGGTTTGACTTACTTCCGCGTTCCATAATATGGTGAGATATATCTCTCGCTCGGCGGGCAATGCTCACAAGGTAGCAGCCTTGGGATGTATTCAAGCACGAAGTCTAACCGTTGTTAGCGCTGAAGAGATGAGCATTCCGTGTTTCGACGTGTTGAGACAAGCAGAAAAGTTCAAGTCCAGACCAGTGAATTTGAGAGCCCAGGCCAAACCGAGCAAGCTTAACGAGGCCGCTGGGATGTTATTCAGACGATAGATAGAAGGACGGCAACAGACGATATTTCCAACCATCCGGCTTCTCAACAGGTAAGTAGGAAAAGCACAAGACAAACATGAGAAGTGAATTGATGGTGATGGTGTGAAGAAACATTGCGAGATTGACCGGAGCTGAGTACTTACCATAGGTAAAAGCACGTATGAAAGGATCAGGATGATGGTGTTGAATGAACAAAAGGATATCGTGGTAGAGGGTTAAGAGACAGAATACGCTCTGATGAAGGAGGTTAGACACCTGTACCTTGGTCTTGGCAAGAGATGACCTGCGTTCATTGGTATACCTTTGGGAGTGTACTGATGTCTTCAAAGAAAGCATCTGGCAGCTTACCGGCATTTGCCCGGACACCATAATATGATCATGTTCAACACCCCAAGAGAAGTCCTCAGACCTGGAACGTATAATTTCAGTCAAGATCAGCCAGCGGGCATGAGAAACTGGTGCAGTTTTTCGTAGGTAATTCAGGAGATGGAGAAGATTTACGCAAGTCTGTTTGGGATAGCTAAAGAGAGTACCGGGACTGAAGTATTTTTCAAAATGCAATGGTGAAAAGGCGCAATCAGGCAAACGAGCATGGCCGTCAGCGTTCAGATAGAAGATGAGGGAGGGATTGTCATGTCCATTAATAGATTTGTCAGTCTCATGATCGCCAGCAAATGAAGCTGGTGAAGAAAGGGAAAAGGGGACATATCTACCTATGTACTTTTGAATGCAAAGCTCATCAATCGTGATAGCGCGCTTCATCATCCTATCATTGCGTTCCAAGTACTGCTCATCTGTCTTCAAATGCCAGACTTTTGCTTGAAGGCAGCAATCAGACCTTTGGTGGACGAATCATGCTCGCCACCAGCTCCTGAACTCTCAAGCTCTCCCAAGATATTTTTCGCCAAGACCTTGCCAAGCTCAACACCCCATTGGTCGAAGGAGTTGATGTTCCACACAGCGCCTTCGGTGAAAGTGACATGCTCATAGTAGGCAATCAACGCACCCAGAGTAGCAGGAGTGATCTTCTGCGCAAGAATTGAGGTGGTTGGTCGATTACCCAAGAAGGTCTTGTGTGGAACAAGTTCATCTGGAGCACCCTCAGCTTTGACCTGATCCTCGGTCTTGCCAACCATCAAAGCCTCAGCCTGGGCAAGGAAGTTTGAGGCAAGCATGCGCTGATGTTTGCCGCCTTCAACAGGGTTGTGAGACTTGGCAGCCATTATAAGATCGGTTGGAATAAGCTTGGTGCCTTGGTGCAACAATTGGAAGAAGGAATGCTGAGCATTGGTGGCAGGCTCACCAAAGAGGACTGCTCCTGTGGTATACTTGACGTAATCTCCAGTTCTTGTGATGGCTTTGCCGTTGGACTCCATGGAAAGTTGCTGCAGGTAGGCTGGGAAGCGGTGAAGGTATTGGTCGAATGGGGAGACGAGATGTGTCTGGGCACCAAAGAAGTCGGAGTACCAAACGCTTAGAAGGCCGCCGATGACCGGAATGTTCTGTTCCAATGGTGTGTTCAAGAAGTGTTGGTCCATAGCCTGACCGCCGGCGAGGAATTGGCGGAAGTTATCGTAGCCAATATAGATACAAACAGAAAGACCAATGGCAGACCAGACGGAATACCGCCCGCCAACCCAAGACTCAAAACCGAACATGTTTGCAGGATCTATGCCGAACTTCTCGACTTCCTCCTTATTGGTGGAGAGGGCAACGAAGTGTTTGGCAATATCCTTCTCCGACGCTGATTTGAGGAACCATGACTTCGAAGTGTTGGCGTTGGTAGTCGTTTCGGCGGTAGTGAATGTCTTCGATGCAACCAAGAAGAGGGTGGTCTCAGGGTCTGAATCCCGCAGGGCTTCAGCAATGTGAGTTCCATCGATGTTGGAGACGAAGTGGAGCTTCAATTTTCGATCTCCATAGGGCTTCAATGCTTCCGAGACCATAACCGGACCCCTGATTGCTTGTCAGTACGAATTATTCCCTGCAACCTGAAGAGTAGTGGCCTACAGGTCAGAGCCACCAATACCAATATTGACGATGGTCGTCAGAGGCTTGCCAGTGTAACCCTTCCATGAGCCACTCCTGATCTGTTCAGAAAACTCCTTCATGTGCTCAAGAACGGAGTTGGTATCTTCAACGACGCTCTTATGCTCAACCTGCATTGGATGCTTGGCCACATTTCGAAGGGCAACATGGTATACAGCTCTCTTCTCTGTGAAATTGATCTTCTCGCCAGCGAACATGGCATCCCGTAGCTTTTCGAGGCCGCATTCTTTTGCGAGATTGACCAACAACCCCAACGTCTCTTCGGTGAGAAAGTTTTTGGAGAAGTCGAAGAGGATTTCCGACTTGTCGGCGGTATTGTTGAAGGTGCGAGTGAATTTTTGGAAACGATCCGGATCTTTTTGGAATTCCTCCTTGAGTACAATGTTGCGGCCTAGAGTATTATGGTGGTCCTGAAGAGCTTGCCATGACTTCAGATCGGAGGCTTGAGAGAAGCTGGCCATCTTGGATAGATCTGCAAATATTAGCAGGCGTCCGTGGGAGACTCGTAGGCTACGCAAGTTGCTCCAGGCTTGGCCAGAACGCGAGCGGCGACAGGCATGGTCAACTTCTCAGTCTTACTTACCTTTGCACAGTGTGGCCGGGAAATCTTCACGCTTGACGCGGATATTATGGGAATCAAGTGCAATGAATTTGGTGGAATTTCATGCGGAACAGCCAGGTCAAGTTGTGAGGAGGGGCAATGGAATGATGTAGCACGAGGAAAGCTGGCCTTCCACAATTGGCCCCTGACTTGTCCGCGATTATTGTTATTAGGACAGCTCTCTCGCAACTTGGCGCAGTGTCTGAGTACGAAGGGCCGTCATTCTGCAAGTCGCTCTATAGGTTTGAGAGACAAGCCATGGCCATCAAGAACAACATAGGACGGAGAAACAATGGTAGACAATGTGCTAAATCTTTGCCATTCGCTGGAGACGTTGAAGGAAGACTGCATCTGCCACCATTCCGGTTGACATATTTCCATACTTTGAGGGATGTCGCCTAGCAGAGGTCTCCTTGTTTCACCAGAAGCTACGCATCAGATTCACCACCAGGAAGCCAAGTACAGCAGCTGGAACGTGCCGACTCGCAGCGCCGGTTGAAACGACAAGATCAGATATTGCCGCGCCCCGAGCAGCAGAAGTGAGTGTGGCAGAAGCCGATGACATGTTATTGAGAGTGGAGGGAGTCGAATTCGCCACCGCCGAGGCCGTCAAAGCAACAATGCCTCGAGTCATGAAGCCTTCACGTAACTTGTTGCCGTTTTCCTCAGCACAGCTTGAGGGCTCGAGACCATCAGGACAGCAGAGGTCATTGAATAGGCAGGAAGAACCAGTGGGACATGCATCTAGGTACAATTAGCATGCTGCGCTCCGTCAACGTATGAGGAGGTTTGATAGAAGGGGTTTGAGTCGTGCAGTAATCTATCAGCACTTACATGCACTGTCTCCATCGGCGCAACAAGCCTCCTGGTTCGTGGGAGCATAGCACCGATCCGAATTTCCACATTGCTCAAAAAGTGAGCCGAAAGCCGCAACGCAATCATTGCCCTGACCGCTGATTGACCTGGGTCTAAAGGACTTCATGGGGTGCAGTATCCCATCTCGAGGAATACTGGGGTCCTCCTGAGCACCGGCTAAAACGCGATTCACAAAGAGGACGAGGGAAAGATGTTTCTGCAGAAGGAAATACATCCTGAGTGCGAATACTATGAAAACGGGCAAGAGATTGCATTCAAATGGGGCGAGAGCTGAGGTGGAGCAGATTCTTGAAGCATAGCGGCCGTAGACAGCAAGACATGGTATGCAGATGTCTCAAACACTTTCTGTAACGAGAGATAAACATGGGTGATGCTGTTGCATGGATGGAAAACCGTGTTAATGGCCATGGAAAGGACTCCAGGCAATCAGGCCGCTATTTCAGCAAGAATGAGCTTGATAGAGTCAGATACATGGGCACGAACTTCAGCGGCAGAATATGCTTTTCGAGCTATTGTAGAGTTAAAACTTACTCTGAGAAAGTAGCACAAGGTCTTCTGGAGAAGAAGGTAAGAGAAGTCCTCCTTGCAGCGTCGGAAATTGCACCTGTTGCCAAGCCTTGAGCCCCTTTCTTCAACCACTCATAGGTCCCAAATGCGTAAGCAGAAGATACTCGTCACAATGATCACTGCCTCGAAAGCAGGCCCAATTAAACATTGTTGGATGACTCGTAGACCTCTTATGACATTGCATCAAGATTCAAACAGCGCAACTTTGCATCCAACCCCACTAACCGACGTGAGGGTGACATACTCACACCAATCCCGCTCATCACGAGCCTCGATGCGCGAGAAGGTCTGCATCAACCTGATCGTCGTATAACTTGCCTCGATGAGCGCAAATTCCTGACCAACACAGATGCGCGGCCCGCCGTTGAAAGGCAAGTATCCCCAACCGGGTCGAAGTGTCTCCCAGCGCTCTGGTTTGAATACGTCAGCATCCTCTCCGAACAAGTCTCTGCGCCGATGCAATGTCCATAGGTGATAGAGGACGAGTGAGCCTTTAGGGACAAATGCAGGGTCTTTGCCGTCTGCTCCACCGCCAATTGGAAGCACGGCATCGCGGACCGCGACCCGTGCATTTGCTGGAACAACAGGCATGAGTCGAAGGCATTCGTTCAAGACCCATCGTAGGTATTTTATGTCCTTGATTTGTGCATAAGTAGGACGTTCGCCGTGGAGCTCGTCCACCTCGGCCCGCAGTCTAGCCCAGAGGTCCGGACGCCGAGCGAGAGTGAACCATGTATTGCTTAACAGACTGGATGTCGTGTCTCTACCAGCGAGTAAGATGTTGAGCAGTTCAGATCGGATTCTGTCAGGTTCTTGGGTCTGCTTCATCAGCTCGTGTAGGAAGACGTAACGTTCTTTGCCACTCAGATTCTCCGACTTGGCTGGCTTTTCCACGTCGATTGACTTTTGAAGGGTGAACTCTTGAATGATAGCATCGGCGAAAGAGTGCATTATATTTTTGCTTTTGTGCCATTCCCTAGAGGGCACCCACCTGCTGAGACCAGCGGTCCGGAATTCCCTAGAGATCGATTCGCTGCAGTGAGTCCAGCTTCTCACGTCAGCCCATCATAATCACAAGGTGGGGAGAGGGATACGCACGCTTTGACAAATTCAGACGCGGAACGTGTCTCCAGACCAGGCGCAAGACAATTGGTCGACCTCCCGAACAGGAACTCTGTTGCAGAATCCATAGTCAATGAGAAAAAGAGAGGCTGAATGTCAACTGAGGAGCCATCACGAGGAATAGCGCTAATGAAATGTTGTATATGGGTCTCGAAGGTATCAAGGTCGGCAACTTGGCTGCGCGTGAAACTTGGACGGATCACAGCCCTTGATCGCTCCCAGGCAGCGCCGTTGGAGGCGAATATACCATGACCTAAATTGCCCCCAATTGCTTTGATGCGTCTCTCGCTTAACGCAAAGTCTTCAAACTTGGTCGACAATATGGTCTTGAGTATTTCTGGCTCAGCCGTTTGAATGACTACTGCAGTTAGCATTGCAATAACGGCAACGACGAGTTTCCCAGAAAACTCGAGATTTCTCCAAAGTGCGACTTACTCTCAATTCCCAGGCTCCTTGTCTGCACGGTATTTCGGTCCTTGAAGAATCTCTGCCTAGCTCCCTCGAACGTCCTTCCCGCTTTATCATCTTTGATCTGCTGTTGGATTATGTCAAGACCCAAAAGCTTTCCAAGCAAACCCTGATGCCGCCAATGATATACAGGTTTACAGCCATTGTCTTTGATGATGGCACGTCTCGCAGCCCCGGTGGTCAGTTCGTAATAGATGTGCTTGATAGCAAACAAGACAGTCACATAGACAATGACGTCTATGAATGACAATGTGCTCGACGAAAAGATCATGACTGGTAAGTATATACATACCACCTCCGTGCTTAGAATGCCGCAATTAGCGTACTTGACCAAGTTAAGCTTTTCAAGCCGCATTTGATCGCCGCAGCTCTCCAAAGCTGTTTTTCTGTCTAACATTTCAACTACCAACTGTGCTACGACCCAGGCGAGATACTCAAATTCCTTTAAGATGTAGAGATACCTCATCTCTTAAATCGCAATGCAGCAGCAATTGAGCAAAATGACGCCCAATTGAGCCTATAACCGTTCATCGAAATAAGGTCAATCAGGTCTTGGCAGTGATTGCGCCGGCGCCAGAATGCACTATTAAACCACCGTTATTCATTTCAACAGAACTACCTCATTTTAAGGCCAATTACGTCAAAAATCGAGCTGAAGCTTCTCAATATATTAATCTATCCGAATTAAGCTTTTTCAAGCTCCGTAAAACGCAAATTTGGGACAGATATTACAGAATCAGCTGTCAATGGCGTAAAAGAGGCTATTTTCGGCGGCGCAAAGACCCATTCTAAGTGCAGTGAGTGCCATATTTGGCTTTGCGTTGAAGGACCATGCTGGCAACAGTATCACAGCTTAATTAGAGTCAATTGCTAGATAGAACAGTCTCAATTGGCCGAAAATGGACGTTTGTTGACATTTAGAGGCCCCTCATAATGATCGACAGCGCTAATTAAGGCATTTGACACCCCTGTCTAAGCACGGAGGTGGTAGAATATGGTACAAATCTCTGTGACGAGCAGCAACTAAAGCCAGGAAGGCCTTGGGTCCCTCAACAACTCGAGTCGCAATATATCTGAAGAACACAAGTGGGAGTTGTTACGGATCAACCAGTCGAAGTGTCCGGTCCTACTTCTTGGTGGAGGCGCGAGAGGGGTTTTGCGAAGACGAATCATGGCGACCTGGACGCCGTTGAAGGAGCATTATACTTAGCAAGATGCCCCCAAACCGGCGAGGCTGAGGGCCAACGGCAGATCGCGATTGGGCCAAGATGCTTGCTCAGCAATGGCCGGGATGAATATTGGGCCGAAGGGCCTCCATGGTGGTTTCGCACTGGGCTTGCGGTTATAGAACTACTTAGAATCAGTAATCGCCGCAAGAGTAGTCTCATAGTGGCTCAGAGGATGAAGATCTTAAAGATGACTAAACTTGTGCGAGCTTGACTGCCGAAGGATCCTCTCTGAGACACCTCCTTTGATTGTAGATATACGGGCAAGAATGTAAGGCGCAATCTCCGCGTGCTCGATCGCCATCAAACAATTCTTCTATTGAATCGTCGCTTATCTATGCTTTCCCAACTTCGGCGGCCAATCTAGGAGGCGGCAGATGTTGGAAGCAGAAATCGATCTTCGAGGTGGTGTCCCAAGCCCCAGTCTAGTCATATATTCGGGCTCAAGAGATCATACTTGACACACATCTCCACGCTCTCCGCGCTTGCTTGAAAGAATCGTCTTGCCTCCAGGCCGACCCAGATCCTTAACAGCGAAAAGTCTCCGTCTTTGAAGCTCTTGATCACGCTGCCCGGGCTGCTGGTGCCTAGCTGCCTCAAAATTGGTAATGCACTCTTGAAAAGGTCAAGATCTGGATCCAGACTTCTGCCTATACCTTCAAGCAAGAGAATGGAGATGACCACGTTGACGAAATCACCTTCCATGCGAACATGGTGCGCTCTCACCATGGTTAAAACCTCTGAAAGTACATCCCCAATCTTGATATTGCCTAACGCGAAGGTCCTGCCTTTCACGGCTAGGACCAAGTGCTGCATTTTCAATGCAAACACTTCGGGGTCCAGTACTGCATCGGGCTGGCGGCATCGTTCAATCATAAGTTGTCCGGCCCTATACCCATCGAACTCTGCAATAGCGCGGAAAAGGTCAAGGAAATTGCGGCGATTTGTTGCGTTGAGTTCCGTGACCAGTCCAGTGTCAATGAAGATCAGCTGCGGCCGATAGCCCTCCTTGTCAATCTCGGCAAGAGCAGCAGTCCATTCAGATTTATTGTGGCTATGTGGTCGTAGGCGAGAGAGCACAGATTCGACCTCATCCATTGAAGATACATCTGGAGGCGAGGTAGGATCATGCTTCCTGGTGAGTGGTAGATTAGGTTGGGACGATTTGTAGAAGCGAACCATGATGTTGCCGGGGTGGAGGTCGGCATGGACAAAATTGTCGAGTAATAGCATGTGCAAGAAAGCGTCGAGACCTTCATTTGCAATCTCTTGTTGAAAGACACCACCTCCTGACTCTAGAAAGGTAGCCAGGGGGATGCCTTGTGCGAACTCCTCGATAAGGACTTCACGGGTTGTGTATTCTGTATAAGGATATGGGAACCAGGCTGTTGTGCGGTTTTGAAAGTGCTTGCGAAAGATGGCGAGATTGGCAGCCTCAATGCGCAGATCCAGCTGAAGGCGCATCATTTCTCCGAACTGGGCAACTTCATCTGGAAGTGAGAGCCAATGCATGGTAGGGATTGAATTGATTATTGCAGCGAAGACGCCCATGATACGAAGGTCTCGACGGACGATTCGTTCGACTTTGGGATGAAGCACCTTGATGGCGACATACGCAGAAGGCACCCTTTGCGGAGAACTTTTCACGAGCGCATCAACATTTTGGCGGAGTTTCTGACGAAGATTCTGAGGCTCTTCGGCGGAGACGGTTTTGTCTCCCGGGGCTGCAAGGTCTGGTTTCAACCTTGCTTTGTAGACTTGTGCAATTGCTCCCACTCCTAAAGGCTTCTCTTGAAACTCTTCAAAGATGTCCTCGAAAGGCCGGCCGTCGAAGGCCTTCACGATAGTTCGCTTCGTATTCCCAAGGGAGTGGGCTGGCGCGTTGGAGTGAAGTGCGGACATAACACTGCACATTTCGGTTGGGAAGATGTCTGATCGAGACGCTGCCCATTGCCCAAGCTACATACGTATCAGCTCATGACAACCCTGGAGTAAGACTAGTACACGAACCTTGATAAATGCAGGACCAGCCCGCTCCATGGAGCTCACGAGAAAGCCATACCACCACAGTGTGCCACTCCTCTCATCGTCTCTGTCCCCCTGCCTCTTTCCAGTCCATATGGCAGGGACCGTGATGATGACGGGAACGAAAATGATGACCAGGTGCAGAAATCGCAGGCTGGTAGCAACTGGCTCGTAGATGTATTGGTCGAGGACTACCCAGATGCTCCTGAAGAATCTTGTAAAGCCGTGCAGATCATTTGGGACTTTTTTCTCTATCTCCTCCCTTGATGCCTCCAGCATCTGCTCTTCCCCGCTCTTGCCATCTTCGTGATCTTCCTCACTGAGCTTGATGAATGCCGCTGGACTGAGTGCAGCAGCTAAAAGTAGGGGGCGAGCGGGTCGAGTCCTCCTCCAGTGGTCCTTCCAGTTGTATCTTGTTGCCCACCGAGAAGAATGTTGTTGTCTGCAGACAATGGTGCGGAGTGTAGGAGCTGGGGCGCGAATGCAACTGCGGCTGAGGAGTAAGCCTGCTTTCATCGTCTTGTTGTCATCAATTCCCGGTCATCCTCAAGACATCGCATTGCTGCAAAGTATTTGGCCGATGTGGTCACAGAAAGTTGTTCCTGGGCAATGACGGAGCCTGCAGGTGAAGCCGAGATTGTCATCATGCGGACCAATAGGCAAGTGCTAGGTTTCTTTCTCTGGAGCTCGCACACAATGTTTGAATTGGTTTTCTTCACCTTATGATATTTTCCCCTGCCATCTTCGAAGAAGTCGCCAACCGGATGAAGTATCTCACGTCAAAGGCGCAGGTAAACCGAGCGGCGAACACTGATATACGCCCGGGGGGCCTCCGTTCTTGCTACTTGGAACATCATGTTGCGGAGCTGCCCACCCCTTGAAGTTACTCTCTTCGCGGTATGCTTATGCATATCACAGTCCAAGAGACCTCTTTCGCTTGAGATGTTGATTTTCGCAATATTCGGCTAGTATCATACATATATAGCAATCGCTTCCCATGATTCCCAGGCTCAAATAGCCCCCGCTCCACCATAATTGAGAGTCATTCCCATGGCGCCAATTGCGCGGAAACCGAAGCCATAGATTGATCATTGGAGATCCAGCGCGGGAAAAGTCTTTCGATCAGCGAGGTTAATTGCATACTCAAAGATACCATCTTCGGTCCCGATATAGCTGTCATGTTCGGTCAACCATTGGATTCCGGGTAGGCAGAAAACGAGAAAGAGGACTTACAGTTGTCGACCGTCCAGGCTCCACCCCACTCCAGCAGTCCCAACGCCTATCTCTCTTGCAACAGCTCCCCCGCCTAGTCCGTTGGCATCTCCCACGCTGGAACGGCCCAGAAGTCGTTCCAATGCCTCACCAGCCATCCAATTCCCGTTCCGATCCATCATATTGCGAGCACTTTGCATCATTGTTTGACGTGCAAGGCGTAAATCTGCAGGGGTGGCACGGCCAGTAAGCTCAGATCTTTGCGTCGCGGAGGTCCTAGAGATAGCAGCAGGCAGAGTTGCGGACTGTTCTAGAAACCGCGCAGCCAGGCGTTGGCGGGCTAGGGTAAGACTTTCTAGAATTCCATGGCGTTCGTCGTCTGCATGAACCCTTGGTCTGGCGCGTCCGTCACGGGTTTCATGATCAGCCGTGGTCGAGGCTAGGCGTCTCATTTGGCGTTCCGTTTCTAGTTCTGACAGAGGGACTGCACGTCGAAGAAGATTCGGATTGGGTTGAAAGCGGGACGTTGTCTGCGATTGGGTGGAATTGAGGGTGGTTGGGAGAGTGGACGTGTGGGCAGAAGCTTCATCAGTAGAACGAGACTCTGACGGAGGACGATGAGTGACTACATCGCCGTCCGCCATATCACTGCCATCGTGAAGAGAGCTTGGCGGCGTGAGCCGAGAACTTGAAGCTATAGGCATGGAAATTGGCCGAGCTGGAGGATCCAATGCTGACTGGATTACATGCCATGGGTCGGACGGGGGAATATTATAAGGCAGTGGTTGGGATTCAGATCCACCAGCTGTCAGGGTGAGGTCGTTTGTCGACATGGTTGGAGGCAATCTTGAGCGCTCAGCCTCTACATGGACGTCCGTCATCCTCGCAGGAGATGCCGTAATCGGTGATCTAGAAGCAGAGCCGGGCGTCAATCTAGATGTGCCGTTTGCGCTCGAGCCTTGACCTTGAGACAAGACAACGGAATTGCGCCGCCGTGGCTGATATTGTCGATCTCCGCCCCGAATGCGCTGAAGATTGCGTTCCCGAATCACGTCAATCAGAGACTCTAATTGAGCTCTTGAAGGACTTCGTTCCTCACCTTCGAGAGACGTTCGCAGGTGAGGAGAAGATCGGTAATTGACACTATAAGGATTTGATACGTTGTCAATGGCATCGTCAACCTCCTCCATTGTCACCTCCAAAGTATCGAGGACTGACTGCTCTCTAGCGTCAAGAGTAGCAGGTCTCGCACGGCGCGACTCTTGTCTCTGTAATGTAGTTCCATCAGACCAGTCTTCTGGGCCGCCAAGCAGAGAGTCACCACCATTCGTGGCATTCTCCGGATGAAAGTTTTCTTGATACTGATGAATCAGCCGGCCACGAATATCGAGACCTTTGACGTATGGATCCGTCATATCTTCAAGTATGATTCTCTCAAGATCGGGAGCGTAAGTCTCCAACTTGATGATCTGCCGGCGGCTGAAGGCTTGTCGAACATCTGCGATGCCTGCCCGACCGTGATCTTCAGTCCAGGCTAAAAGGTCCCAAGGGGCTGGAGAGAAGGCCATTGACCGGATGGAACCACAAATGCCAGCTCTGGATGACTTGAATGCGCAGATCATAGCACTTACATAAGACTCCGCACCATAATCTGCGACTTTTTTGAGGATTTCCATGTCGAAGACGGAAATCATGCCGCCTTGGGCAGAGATAGCACAAAGCTGACCTGAAGGTGAAAATGCGATGGAAAAGCTGTGGTCATCATTGATACGCTCCCCTCGAGCTAGTCTTGGCTTTGCCAGCACTTCCCATTCGTACTTGGGAAAGCGATCCGGCGATGGAGCCTTGGCCACGATCATTTTCCTTCGATAGAAATATGCATACGATGAATCTCCAACCGCAACCAGAATCTCGGAGTCTGGCGATATCAGAGCGTAATTCATTGGAAAAGGGTGGTGCAAATCGGCTATTAGTTGCTGCTGTAATAGCGAATAAACTTTGACTGTTTGGTCGTTGTTGCTATAGGGCGTCAGCATCGACCCATCTTACGGAGATGCTGTAGATAGCTCACCTCAGCAGTGCCACGGGCTCATCACCATTCGGTATCCCTTTATTCGATAACTGGTGGAGTGTGATTGAGTTGACTATAGTTCCTCCCAGCTCGTTCAGCACTAGCTCCGGATAAGACTTCGAGTCCGCATCATCCTGACCGAACCCTGGCAAGGTCTTTCTAGTCGTCCTTCGTGGTGAGTCGGAGGGGGAGGCGGGATTCACTCGGAACCAAGTGTCACTTTCGGTCTTGTTCAATTGTATGAATGCAGAGTCGCCATTCTGCTCGCCACCAACGCAGATCCATCCTAGGCCCGCCACAAGACATCTTGGTGAGAATGGAAGAGTTACGAGCAGAGATTTGCGCTGCGAAGGTAAATGGAGAGCGTAGATATCGTAGCTAGTGGCGAAATAGATCCAATCTTGGTCGACAGTGCTGATGAAATATCTGAGCTGAGGATGTCTGCGTAGCACATGATGTTTCAGAACCAGCAGCTGTTCGAGGGATGGGGGCTACCTACGGTACAGGTATGTCGAGAGGATAGAACTTCGTCTTGCCCGGTCGAATGAGCGACTCGGTAGAGGTATAACTGACTATTTCAGCAATCTGTCGCCAAATTCGAGGGCAGTATCAAGACATACTATTGAGGCCAGATCGTCATGCTTTAAGGTGGGGATCTGATGGAGTTGTTTGTGCCAGTGATGAAAGGTATGATTCAACCGGTCGAACCAATATGAGTGCATTGATGAAGAAGGAGCTGGTCGAGGTGTTGAATCGCAGCAGTTCGTCCGCAGGACCTCACTTCACTACCTTACAACTGACGTATCAAGGCTCTCCACGGCTTGCGGCGAGCTTCTTGCGGCGAGCTTCTTGCTGACTTGACCATATCTGTAGTGGTTTCGGTTGGTTTTTCACTCTAACTAATTAACTTGGCTAGCTGCTAACTTAATGGAGAGGCGGCGACGGAAAACCCTTTCTACTACGATGCATCAGGATCATCATCGACAAATCTTTTCTGCGCTCAGAATATTCTGTCCACCCTACCCACCATTACCCTGCATCTACTGGCATTACGCTCCCTTCAGTACGGTTGTGAAAAGACCTCAACATGCTAGCTTCAAGGTTCTCGCGAGGCGTGAGTCCAACACCTTTGTCTTCTCCGAGCTGTCCTGTTCGTGGCTAATTTCCTACAGCTTCCGCGAAGCTCTCACATCTCGAAATTTTCCAAAATCCGACAGTCTTCTTCATCATTACTCTCCAGATATGCCACCACTCAAGCATCAGGTGGAGAGGAGAAGGTTAAGGGGCAGGTCATCGGTATTGATCTGGGTAAGCGACATCCTCTCGACTGCCACTCATTTACTCCGTCAAAGCGTCAAAGAGATGCTGATCGTTGTTGCTTCCAGGCACAACAAATTCGGCGGTGGCTGTGATGGAAGGAAAGCAACCCAGGATAATAGAAAATTCCGAAGGTTTGTAACTTGCTTCATCAAGAGCCTTCTCCTTTTCCTTTTCCTTTTTGATTGACCACGCAATTAGGAGCGCGAACAACACCATCCGTCGTCGCCTTTGCCCAAGATGGCGAACGTCTTGTCGGTATATCTGCTAAGCGACAAGCCGTGGTGAATCCAGAGAATACACTTTTTGCTACGAAACGTCTCATTGGCCGGAAATTTTCCGACCCAGAAGTTCAACGTGATATCAGGGAAGTCCCTTACAAGATCGTGCAACACACAAATGGTGATGCGTGGGTGGAGGCCCGGGGCCACAAATATTCTCCATCACAAGTTGGTGGCTTCGTACTACAAAAAATGAAGGAAACTGCAGAAGCATACCTCAACAAGCCTATCAAGAATGGTGTCGTTACTGTACCAGCTTACTTTAACGACATGCAGCGTCAAGCAACTAAGGATGCAGGTCAGATCGCCGGTCTCAACGTCCTTCGCGTCGTGAACGAACCTACAGCCGCGGCCCTTGCCTACGGTTTGGAAAAGGAAGAAGACCGAATCATCGCGGTTTATGATCTTGGAGGAGGGACATTCGATATCTCCATTCTTGAAATACAAAAGGGTGTATTCGAGGTCAAGTCAACCAATGGTGATACACATCTTGGAGGAGAAGACTTCGATATCACACTGGTCCGCCACCTTGTTCAACAATTCAAAAAGGACTCCGGTATCGATCTTTCGAATGATCGAATGGCTATTCAGCGAATTCGTGAGGCGGCTGAAAAGGCCAAGATCGAACTTTCGTCTTCTCTACAGACTGATATCAACTTGCCATTCATAACTGCCGATGCTTCGGGGCCAAAGCACATTAACTCGAAGCTTTCTCGAGCACAACTCGAAGGTCTGGTCGATCCGCTCGTCTCCAGGACGATTGATCCCGTTCGAAAGGCATTGAAGGATGCAAATCTTCAGGCCAAGGATATTCAGGAGGTCATTCTTGTCGGTGGCATGACACGTATGCCTAAGGTGACCGAGTCTGTAAAGGGTATATTTGGTCGTGACCCGGCGAAGTCCGTCAATCCAGATGAGGCAGTTGCAATGGGTGCTGCCATTCAAGGCGCCGTTCTTGCCGGAGAGGTCACGGATGTCCTTTTGCTTGATGTGACGCCATTGTCTCTCGGTATTGAGACACTAGGCGGCGTTTTCACTCGCTTGATCAACCGAAACACCACCATTCCCACCAAGAAGTCGCAAACCTTCTCAACCGCCGCCGATTTCCAAACCGCTGTGGAGATCAAGGTATACCAGGGCGAGCGAGAGCTGGTCCGCGACAACAAACTGCTTGGTAACTTCCAGCTTGTTGGCATTCCTCCGGCACACCGTGGCGTGCCTCAGATTGAGGTCACATTCGACATTGATGCCGATTCCATCGTTCATGTGCATGCCAAGGACAAGTCCACCAACAAGGATCAGTCGATCACCATTGCCTCTGGCTCTGGTCTCTCGGATTCTGAGATTCAGAACATGGTTGATGACGCTGAGAAATATGGTGAACAGGACAAGGAACGCAAAGCTGCTATCGAGGCTGCCAATCGTGCTGACAGCGTTCTGAACGACACCGAGAAAGCTCTGAAGGAGTTCGAAGACAAGCTCGACAAGGCCGAGGCAGATGCGATCCGGGAAAAGATTGCCAGCCTGCGCGAATACGTCGCCAAGAACCAGGCCGGAGAAGGAAACGCCACGGCCGAAGAAATGAAGGGCAAGATTGATGAACTCCAGACCACCGCTCTTACTCTGTTCGACAAGATGCACAAGGCACGGTCGGAGGAGAGTTCGCCACCGCCACCACCAGGCGGCGAGAACCCGCCCAACGCAGGTGAGCAGCCAAGCGGTGAGGGCGAGCGGAAGCCCTGAGTGATGAAAGTAAAAGCCTCCTGATCTTCGCTCTTGCTTCTCTCTGTTGGACGCATTGCCGGCCCGGGGCTTTTCGCCTGGTCACAACTTCCTGACTTGTCTTCATAATTTCACCATACTCCACTTCATGTGAAGTGAGAGGGACGAAGGACGGAAATGGGAAACGAAGGGCAAGGGTGGTGTGTGTGTGTTCCAGATACCTGCTATGTAATTGTCCTGGCTGTTGCTGGGTGCATGTTCGAATAGATACTCCTCTCCCGTTCTGCACCTGATTTGCCTACTCATCAATTCCCCACCAGCATGGTTCTGCCTAAATGAGGACCGCAATTTGCTAGCCAACGTCCCGCGTCCCCTGAATCGAATTTGCAGAGAATGCCTAGCGCGGAGGAGTACTGGTTGGGTCTGCGAGGCCTGGGGTGCGATACTGGTAATCAGGAGAGATCCAGGAGGGCGCCTTCGAGTCGATGCATCTCTTCGTAAGCTGATCTTATTCCCCTTGCATAGCCCAGCTATAGGCCTACACCAGCAACGGGTCTCAGACCGAGGGCTGTTGATCTGTCCTGTTGTTCTGGCCACTGCTGAGGCCTTCTGTTGCAAGCACGCAAGAACCTCCTGGTCGAGCTCCGGTAAGCCCTATCCCATCTGAGGGACTAGCCACATTCCTCTGGGGGACAGACTCCTCTCTACATCGATGGTTCTCCGGAAGGGGGTTTCGCGCAACGGCAGATGCCCAAGGAGCCAATGGAAGGCGGCGGAATAGAGGGGAGTATATCCGTATTCCGGTCGCATGCCAAATTACGCTGCGGGCGTGGGGCAATCTACGGGCCCCTGTTGGACAAGTCGGTCGGAATGCGAGATAGTACGCATCAGGACCTATAGGCAATCGCCGATGGCACGACCCATGGCCCCCGCTATGGCCTATCCCAGAGGCCTTATTCAGTGGCTGGGTATACTACGCATCACCGCGCAGGCTAACACCAGCCCTAAGCACTAAGCAGCAATCAGCGCCATACTGGCACCGGTCGCAGTCCTCGCTCATGAGCCAGCGACGGGCAATGACCCCGTCTCCCAGGCGAACGCCACCCTGGAACTGCCGGCCAGCAACAGGACACGCAATACACCGTCCGCGAGTAGAACGGTTATCATTTAGTCATTCGTTCCTCTGCCACTGGCTGCTTGGGTCGGTTGGGCCAGTCGCAAGTCTCATGTGGCACAAAGATTCTTCATCCTCCCTCCTGCTGGCGTCTGTCTGTCTTTGCCTTTCAAATCCTTTCCCCAGTCTTTCTGCCATCTTGGATTCCATCCGCTGATCCAATCCTTCCCCCATACTTTGCATCTTCTGGCGACACGTGCCTTCTTCTGGTGCCCTCGTGACTGTATAAGTTCCGTCGTCCTTGCGCATTCTGTTGCGGGAGATATTCTGATTGGTTTTACGAGCAGGCCCCTGCATGTGCAGCAGTTGTGCCATTCAGCAACCCCGACGTCTGAACACGTTGAATAGGTATGTACAGTACAGCTCTCTCACCTTCATCCTTTCCCAGCGAGAACTGGTGCTCGGGTTGGAAACAAGACCTCTCCTGAAGACGGGTCGCTCTGCCTTTCGCACAATGCCGATTGTCTATGATGTGTTTGAGACTGCCAAGAGCTCCCACCGCAGTGGTGGTAGTGTTGGCACTTCATTTCTCTTACCTTCTCTTTTCTGCCTTGGCCACCATCGCCACCATCACCGAACTTCGCCGGAAAACCAGCAGCATTGCATACCCGTTCTTCGTTTTCCTCTGCATCCTATCAATCTCGGAGCATACTCAACACCGCTCCGTTGGCCCGCTAGCTATCTATCCTCGTCATCACATCGGCAATGGCACAATATCACCTCCGCAAACATCCTGTAAATACCTCTGATTGGATTCCACCCGCATTTGTATCACAAAGCCATTATCACATAACGCGTTTTTAGCTTTACTGACCAGCGTTCTACCTGCAGAAAAGAAGTCAAGATAAGGCGTCGTATTCCATCAAGAAGGCAGAGCAGCCAGGTATGGACAGTGTGCACGTGCAGGAGCCGAAAGAAAAGTCGATGGCACCAGCCGCTATCAGCTTCGCCGAAGACGACTCCGGTAGTGATGTTTCCGCGTCGCCTTCAGATGTTGAGAGCTCTGCACGCACTGTGCAGCAATTCACAGCTGGGACCGACCATACAATAGCATCAACTCCAGATCAGAAAGCTCAACTTCAAACAGAGAGCCTCGGTTCAATCAAGCAACGTCTGCTTGAATTGGACGCTGTAGAAGATGTATTGGCCACCAAGAAGAATAAGTCAATTGCCAAACGTAAGCGAAAGGATGAGAGGGTCAAAAGTCGATTGACCGAAGAGGATGCAAGGATCAAGAGGCAGCGTGAGGAAGAAGACGCTCGCCGTCTTCAGAATCGTTTAGCCAACGAGGATCGAATCCGGAAACGAAGAGAAAGGGAAGATGCCGAGGTTCGGAAAAAGGAAAAAGCACATGATGATGAAGAGTATGACCTTCGACGGAGGCTCAAGAACCTGAAAAGAGGGCGTCCAGTAGATGAAGAGATCACCGAAAGTCCCCGTGCCAGCACAGTATCCGAATCCATGTCCCCGCCGGCGAAGAAGCACCAACCGAACCCTGCACCGATTCAGGCATTGAATTCACCATTGAGACCCAGCACGGTGCAGCTTGGACAACCTCAAAAACATGATCACCCGCCAGCACTCCAATATCCGTTTCAGTATCACTGGAATCCCCCTCCTGTGACAGGAACTTATGCATACGGACCCGG
>JAABUK010005091.1_pt1 | contig 20811 bp, 23 predicted proteins | sample 5559141 | NCBI WGS metagenome assembly JAABUK01 (sample SAMN10711869, study PRJNA513367) | rock metagenome | isolation source: Antarctica rocks | place: Antarctica: Victoria Land, Pudding Butte nord | collected 2016-01-03
CCGACTCGCGGCAGCGGCGGATCAGGCCGACCACCTCGGCGACATTCCGGGGCCGTGCCGCGAAGGCGGCCGGGCCTCCCAGGCGGAACCAGGTGTGGGGGGCAAGCGGCTCGTCAGGCGTGACGATCGCGGCGAAGTCTGCGAAGGAATGCATCGGCTATCGTCCCCACTTCACCGGCCCCGAGCGTCACCAGCACGTCGCCGGGTTCGAGATTCCGGTCCAACTCTCGGATCGCCTCATCCAGGTCCGAAGCTCGATCGACCCGGGCCCCCATCGCCTCCAGCGCCCTGATCAATCCCGAAGCCCCGGACTCGCCCGACCCGACGTCGTCCCGGCCGCCGATGATCCATGCACGGTCGGCCTCGGCAAATGACTCGGCCGGTGGCCAGGGGAGGCCGACACCCTGCCCGTAAGCGACGCAGAGCCGGCGGCTCCCAAAGGCCTCGCGAGCGACTTTCAGGGCCTCGGCCACGCCCGTCGGGCCGTCTGCCGCGTCATCCACCAGGGTAACACCCCGGTAGCTCCCGCGTGACTCGAATCCGCGCGAAATCCCGCCGAACTCCTCCAAAGCGTCTTTGATCACCCGGGTCGTCAGGTCGATCCGGCAACAAGCTGCGACCGTCGCAAGCGCACCGAGCGCCGCTTGACGGCCCGGCACCCGGAGCCGGATTTCCACCGCGAACCGGCCCCGGTGGAAGGCCCGGAAACGATAGCAACCCCGGTCGTGCCGGAGGTCGGCACCCCACCAGGCATGCCCGTGGGCCAGCGAGAACCGCTCGACGACGGCGGGCAAAGCCACTTCGGACGGGTCGACCTCGTCGGCGAAGGCCAGGACGTACCCTTCCGGCGGCGAGGCCTCGGCCCACCGTCGGAGGCCCTCGGCCCGAGAGGCCTCGGACGACTCGTCGTGCAAGATCGCGATCGCCACGCCCGGCCAGGCCGGACCCGGCGACCCGCCTTGGTTGTCCACGACGACGTGCGGCCCCAGGCCGAGCCGGCCGCTCCCGCCGAGCTGTGGCGCCGCCGAGCCCAGGACCACGGTCGGGTCGAGCCCGGCATGCGTCAAGGTCCACCCCACCATCGCGGCGATCAGCCCCGCCTTTCGGCCCCCGGAAGCCGCGATCCCGACCCCTCCCCGGAGCAACCCGGCGATGGCTTCGGGGCACGACTCCTGGTCGACCCCCGACCGGCTCGCGGCGAGACGATCCGGGTGGATTTTAGTGATACCGGGCCCGTAGACCAGGAGGCGGGCCGACTTCGGAACCGAACTCGGCGAGTGGCCGGCATGCACGCGGACCCCGAGCCTGCCGAGGCGATTCGTGGCCAGGCCGGAGGTCGGGGCCGACCCGGTCACGACGACTCCGCCCTGGACGAGCATCTGCGCCAGGCCCGTCATCCCCCGCTCGTCCAGGCCGACGAGGTGTGCCTGGCGTAGCCCGTCTCCCGAGGATCCGAGCCCCGTTCCCGTCCGATCCATCGGCGAGCGCCCCCAGCATCCGGCGATTTCGCGTGCGACCGCCCGCCCTGATCGGGCCACGGTCCACCAATAGCCCCCGGACCTTGATATCGGCCCAACGCCCAGGACGCTCGCAACTATTCCAGGACGCATCCTCGATCCGACCGGAAAAGTCGGCAGGCGGGCATCCTAACCGGCATCGATTATGCCCGTCAAGCGTTCGAGACCTGCCGAGCCCGAGACCGTCCGCTCAAGTCCAATCTCGCCGATCACCTTCGGTCGGTGGAACTCTCGATCGGTCTGATGTTATCCTGATCGGCGGCCGCCAGGTGGCCCAACTCCCCGGACCTTCACGAGCATGAACCGCGATGCCCGAGCCGAAAATTCTCCGCGTGGCCGCCGTCCAGATGGAACCGAAGATCGGCGAGGTTGACGCCAACCTCCAGGCGATCCTCGACCGCTTTCGCGAGGCGACGGACGCCGGGGCTCGACTGGTCGTCTTCCCCGAATGCGCGCTGACCGGCTACGGGTTCGACTCGAAGGCCGAGGCCCTTCGCTTCGCCGAGCCAATCCCCGGGCTTTCCACCCGCGAGGTCGCCGCGGCCTGTCGAGAGCGAAATGCCTACGCGATTTATGGGCTGCTCGAACGCGACGGCGACCGGCTCTTCAACGTCACCGTGCTCGTCGGCCCCGGGGGCGTGATCGGCCACTACCGGAAGGTCCACCTGCCGTTCCTGGGTGTCGACCGCTTCGCCGACCCCGGCGATCGGCCCTTCGAGATTTTGGAGGTCGAGGGCGTCCGCCTGGGGATGCACATCTGCTACGACGGGACGTTCCCCGAGACTGGGCGGGTCTTGACCTTGCTCGGCGCCGACATCCTCGTCTTGCCGACGAACTGGCCGATCCAGTCCTTGACCACCGCCCAGCACCTTCCGGCGACCCGGGCGATCGAGAACGTCGTCTACGTCATGGCGGTCGACCGCGTCGGCGAGGAGAACGGGTGTCGGTTCGCCGGGACCAGCTCGATCTGCGACCCTGGCGGCGTCATCCTCGCCCAGGCGGACATCGAGACCGAGGCGATCCTCTACGCCGAGGTCGACCCTGCCATCGCGCGTCGGAAGCGGCTCGTCCGGGTCCCGGGACTCTACGAGCTCGACCGGATCGCCGACCGCCGCCCCGGCCATTACGGGCCGATCACAGCACCAAATGGCAAGGCTTGACTCGCCCGAGGGCACCGAAGTTGCAGCCTATCAAAGGACGCCGCCCTCTGCGGCCATTCCACCGCCCGGGAGATTTTAGAGATGACGCGTACCAGCTTTCGAAGCCTCGGACTCGCCTCGCTCCTCGCCTTCGCGCCCGCGGCCTTCGCCGACGAGAAGCCGAAGTTGAATCCGAGCAACGCCCCGGCCGACCTCCTCGGCGGCTACACCATCGTGGCCGGGGAGAAGTACGGCGAGAAAGAGTCCGCCGAGCGGATCGAGGGGATTACCGTCCGCATTGCCGAGGACGCCATCATCGTCCTCGACAAGGACAAGAAGGAAGTCTACGCGCAGACCTACAAGATCGACACGAAATCGACCCCTTGGAAGATCACGCTCAAGAGCAAGATCACCCCGTACAAGCAAGACACCAATAAGGACGACGGCGAGTCCATCGCCCAGGGGCTGATCGAGAAAGACGGCGACATGGTCAAGCTCATCTATGCCCTGCCCGGCAGCCCGGCCCCGACCGAGTTCCGCACCAAGGAAAAGCAGCTGATGTTCGTCATGAAGAACGATCGCAAAGAGAAGAAGTGAGGCAGGATCCGGCCCGACTCCGATCGACCAGGTCCGAGGAGATCGCCGTTCGAGCCGGGGAAGGCCCTTCCCTTCCGGGCTCGTCCAGGCGATCTTCTGGCTTTTCCGGGCCAACGCGACCGGGGGGACGATGGACGCCGAACCGGGGGAAGCCTTCCGAAGCCGACTCTCTGCACTCCGGCCCGATGGCCCCAGGGCGGCGGTCGACCTCGCCGACCTGATCCTCTCCGAATCCCGCCAAGGGGCGGCTAGCGACGTCCACCTCTTGCCGACCCCGGAAGGGCTCGAGATGCGCTGGCGGGTCGACGGCGTCCTCCGCCTGATCACTGTGCTTCCTCTGGCGACCTCCGCGAACGTCGTGGCACGGCTCAAGGTTCTTGCGGAGTTGCTCACCTATCGGACCGACATCCCCCAGGAGGGGCGGATTCGGGGGGCGACCGGCGAGGGCGAGGTCCGCATCAGCACATTCCCGACACTCCACGGCGAGAAGGCCGTGATCCGTCTGTTCGCCGGCTCGGGCCGCTACCTCCGGCTGGGCGACCTAGGCCTTCCCGAAGAAGTTCGCGAGGGACTGGCGGGGGCCCTAGGCGAGACGTCGGGAGCCATCCTCCTGACCGGCCCGGCCGGGAGCGGCAAGACGACGACCATCTACGCCTGCCTCCGCGAATTGGTCGAGGCGAACGAGGGGCGTCGGAGCCTGGCCACTCTGGAAGACCCGATCGAGGTCGCCGTGCCGGGCGTCACCCAGTCGCAGGTCAACCCCTCGGGCGGCTTCGACCTGGCCACCGGCCTCCGGTCACTCCTGAGGCAAGACCCCGAGGTGATCGTCGTCGGCGAGGTCCGCGACCGGACCACGGCCGAGGTCGCTTTCCAGGCGTCCCTGACGGGCCACCTCGTCCTCAGCACCTTCCACGCGGGACACGCCACCGGGGCGGTCGGCCGCCTGGCCGACATGGGGATCGAGCCCTACTTGCTCCGTAGCGGCCTGCTGGCGGTCGTTTCTCAGCGGCTGGCCCGCACCCTCTGCGAGTGCTCCCGCGAAGGGGTAGACTCTCGCGGCCGGCTTGGCCTCCCGGTTTCCCATTTTAGCGAGCCCGTGGGCTGCCCGGCCTGCGGCGGATCAGGCTACCGGGGACGGATGCTCCTGGCCGAGTGGCTCGACCCGGAACGTCTCGGGCTCGGCCCGGCGATCCTCGCGAGGTCTGACATCCGTACTCTGGAGGCCCAGGCCCTTCGGGGCGGGATGATCGGCCGATGGCGGCGAGCCTGCCTTGCCATCGAGGCGGGTCGGACCTCGCCCGCCGAGATCCGCCGCGTCCTCGGATTCGTCGACGGGCCCGAGGCCGATCCCGACGCCTGACCGGATTCCAAGCGAACCCCCCTCGACAGGCGTACGAGCTTCCCCTATGATCGGGGTACGACAAGCGTAAAAGAAGAGATCGGCTCCGGGAGGCGAGGCTTTTGTCGACGAACGCATCGGGCGCGACGGGCGGGCCGGTCACGTTGGATCAATTCATCGCCCTCAACGAGGAGTTGACGGCGTTGGTCCGCGCCGGGGTCCCGCTGGAGCGGGGCCTGGTCGAGGCCGGCCGTGACCTCCGGGGGCGACTCGGTGCCCTGACCGGGGAGATCGGGCACCGGATGGGCGCGGGGATGTCCTTGTCCCAGGCGCTGGAGTCAGCCGGGGGGAATCTGCCGACGGTCTATCGGGCGGTGGTCGAGGCAGGCGTCCGATCCGGGCGCCTCTCCGAGGCGTTGGAGCGGATGACCGGGATCGCTCGCAACTATGCTGATGCCCGTTCGGCGCTGGGCCTGGCGCTTCTCTACCCTCTGATCCTGCTCGGCATGGCCTACGGGCTGGGGGTGGCGTTCGTGGTGCTGATGGTTCCCCGGTTCCTCGCGGCCTTCCGGTCGCTCGGCCTCCCGGCCGTCCAGGCTCTGGAACTCCTGGAGCGCGCCGGGGAATCGGCGGCGTACTGGGCGCCGATTCTCCCGCTGCTGGCCCTGCTGCTCCTCTCCCGATGGGCCTGGACGGGCCGGGCCGGGATCCTGGATGGGGGCGGCCTCGGGCGGATCGTCGACCGGGTCCCCGGGGTCGGTTCGATGACCCGCTCGTTCCGCTCGGCCAACTTCGCCGAGTTGCTGGCGCTCCTGATCGAGCATCATGTCCCGCTCGACGAGGCCGTCCGCCTCGCTGGCGAGGCTTCCGGCGATCGCGATTTCCGGGCCTCGGCGGATCGATTCGCCGACTCGATCCGCCGGGGCGACGGGCCCGAGCCGGGCCGAGTGGTTGAACCTGGCCCTTTCCCGCCCCTGCTCGCCTGGATGCTCACGGCGGGCCATCGGCAAGGCGACCTGCCCGCGGCGCTCGGGCAACTGGCGCTGACCTATCGGCGACGGGCGACGAGCCGGGCGGAGATCCTCCGCGCGGCCTTGCCTTTCCTCTGCATGATGGTCCTCGGCGTCGGCGCGGTGATGTCCTATGCTTTGCTGCTTTTCGTGCCGCTGGCGAAACTCTGGAACGAGATGGCTCAGGCGATCGACCGTTGAACCCGAGGCCCGACGACCGCCATGCCCAACTATCTCTATAAGGCGACCGACGCCACCGGCCGATGGCTCACCGGCGAGGTCTCCGGCGCAAGCCTGGACGAGGCGACCGAGCAGCTCCGGCAGCTCGGCCTCACCGTCGAGGGCCTGCACGAGGCCGAGGCCGCGCCCGAGCCCCGGAAAGCGACGGCCTCGCGGGCCGAGCTGGCCGAGCTGGTCGGGCAACTCGCCTCGATGACGCGATCGGGCCTGCCACTTCCTTCGGGGCTCCGGGCGGCCGCGCTCGAGGTGGAATCGGCCTCGCTCCGATCAATCTTCCTCGAGATCGCCGACCTCGTCGAGTCCGGCGGCGACCTCGCCGGGGCCCTGGAAAACAGTTCGCGGCGGTTCCCCGAGGACCTCCGAGGGCTGATCGCGGCTGGGGCCCGCTCGGGCCGGCTCGCCGAGATGCTCGGCCAGTACGTCCGGTCGTCGAACCTCGGCTCGGAACTCCGCCGGATGTTCTGGCTGAGGCTCACCTATCCGGCAGTCACCCTGTTCGGCGTGGTCGCCCTGGTCGGCTTCCTTTGCTCGCTCTCGCTCCGGGCTGTCGAAACCCTCAATACGGTGATGAACGATTTCGGCGTCGACCGTTCCAACTTCGCTCGGGCGATGATCGCGCTGACCGGGTTCATCCACGCCTACGGGGTCTGGATCCTGGCCGCGATCCTGGCGACGCCGGTCATCGTCTGGGCGATCTTGCGGGTCGCGGTGGGCCCCGCGCGTCGCCGTCGGATTTTCTGCTCGATCCCCGTGATCGGGCCGATCCTGCGGTTCACCGCCCTGGCGGAGTTCTGCCATTTGCTGGCCATGCTCATCGAGGCCGGGACGCCTTTGCCCGAAGCCTTCGCGTTGGCCGGCCAGGGCGTCCGCGACGCCGACCTCGCCGAGGCCTGCGGCCGGATGGGTCGGGCCGTCGGGGAAGGCGAGCCGTTCGCTCTCGCCTTGATCCACTGGCCTTCGATCCCCGCCGGGCTCGGCCAGCTCCTCCGCTGGTCCGAGGATCGCGGCGAGCTCCCCGGTTCGCTCCACCTGGCCGGGGATATGTTCGAGTCGAGGTCCCGCTCGCAGTCCAGTTATGCGAGCAACGTCCTGGGGATGGCACTGCTCCTGTTGGTCCTCTGGTGGGTCGGGTTCGCGATCGCCGCGATCTACCTGCCGATGTTCTCGATGATCCAGCTCATCAGCAAATTGTCCGGCTGAAATCCGATCGCACGCGAAGGGCGACCACGAAAGGGAGCACGATGGCGAAGGTCGACGGGCCGCACATGATCGGCTGGGACGAGGCGGACATCGGCCCTAGGGGCCGGGGCACGCGGCGCCCGCGTTCGGGGATGCGGAGCTTGAGCCTGCTCCACATCATGATCTCGCTGATCTACTTCGCCGTCCTCTCCTGGTCCGGGAAGCAGGTGCTGGATTCGAAGGGGACGCTGGCGATCGTCGGCTTCTTGGTCCTTCTGGGACTGGGGGCCTGCGGCCTCGGCCTCTGGGTAGTTTACAAGTCGGCCCGGTTCGGATTCGCCGGCTGGAGCGTCTTCGTCATCGGATTCATGCTGATCAGCGTGGCGACCACGGCCTTCTTCGCGATCCCGACGCTGCCGATCCTGATCGGCTCGATCATCGCGATCAACCGGCGGCGGGCGGCGAATCAGCAGGATGCGTTGCTCTGGGTCCTCGCGGTGGCCGCCGAGCGTGGCATCCCCCTGGCCCCGGGGGTCCAGGCCTTCTCCGGGCAGGCGTCCGGCATGTTCGCGATCTGGAGCGACTCGCTGGCCGACCTCCTCCGCCGAGGTACGAGGCTCGCCGAGGCGCTGGATCGACTGCCGAGGCTGATTGCCAGACGTCCCGCCCTCCTCGTCCGAGTCGGCGAGGATTCGGGCCGGCTCGCCCTGGGGATTCGCGAGGCGGTCGAATATGGCGAGAAGCGGAAGCCGATCCTCCGTGCCGTGGCCGGACGCCTCGCCTATCTCGGGTGGGTCGTGGTCTTCGGGACCTCCGTGGTCGCGTTCATCACGTATTTCATCATGCCGAAATACGAGGCGATCTTCAAGGATTTCGGGCTCCAGCTCCCCGCGGCGACCATGCTGGTGCTCAGGGCCTCGCACCTGGCGGTCGATTACTTCTGGGTCCCGGCGCTGGCGATGGTGGTCGTCCTCGGCTACGGCCTGATCGGGGCCTACCAATCGGGCATCCCGATGGTCGACCGGCTCTTCCCCCGCCGGCATTCGAACCTGATCTTGCGGGCTTTGGCGGTCGTGGTCTCGGCGGAACGGCCCGTCGTCCCGGCCTTGCGGTCACTGGCCCTCTGGTATCCGACCGCCTGGGTCCGTCGCAAGCTCGCCCTGGCCGCCGATGACGCGGCCCGGGGCGACGACTGGGCCGAGGCACTGGCCGAGAACGGCCTCCTCTCCCCGAGCGAGCTCGGGGTCCTCGCCTCGGCGCAACGAGCGGGCAACCTCGCCTGGGCCCTCCGCGAGCTGGCCGAGGCCGGCGAGCGTCGCCTCGCTTATCGCATTCAAGCCTGGACCCAGATCCTCTTCGTGGTGGCGATGATCGTGCTGGGGGCAATGACCCTGATGCTGGCCCTGGCCTATTTCGCCCCGCTGGTCACGATGATCGAGAGGCTTTCCTGATGCTCGCGAATCGATCGAGGGTCTCGGGGGGCCGGCGTCCGGGCCTCGGCCTGGTCGAGATGGTGGTGACCGTGGCGTTGCTGGCGGTCGCCATGACGGCGACGGTCCAGGTCGTCGGCTGGGTCGCCCTGGAACGGAGGAGCGTCGAGCGCCGCGAGCGGGCCCTCGCCGAGGCCCGGAACCTCCTGGAACGCCTGGCCGCCCGCCCCTGGGACGACCTGACTCCCGAGGCTGCGGCGCGGGTCCGCCCCTCGGACGCCTCGGCCCGCTTCCTGGGAAAACCGACCCTGACCGTGACGATCGCCCCTGCCGACGACGCCCCGGCCCGCAAAAAACTCTCCGTCGAGCTGCGCTGGCCCGACCGTTCGGGACGCCAGGAAGCGCCGGTCAGGCTCGTGGGCTGGGTCTACCGACGCGAAGGAGGAGGCCGATGACTCCGAAGGACCGACGAGGCTACGCCCTGGTCGAGATGCTCGTGGTGATGACCGTGCTGGCCGCCCTGCTGGCGCTCTGCGCCGGCCTGATCCATCAACTCCTCAAGCTCGACGCGTCGAGCCGGGCCGCCTCCGACGTGGCGGCCGACGTCGCCAGGCTCGGCCGCGACTTCCGGGCCGACGCCCACGCCTCGGCCCCATTCGAGCCCCCGGGGAAGCCGGCCGATCGCCTGACCTTCCCGCTGGGCGACGGGCGAGCCGTGTCGTATGAGGTCCGCGAGTCGGACATCCTCCGCACCCTGACCGCCGAAGGGAAGAAGGCCCGCCGGTTCGAAAGCTATCGGAGGCCGGCGCGAGCCTCGGTCCACTTCGAGGTCGACCCGCCCGGCCCGCGGCCCTTCGCGACGCTGGTCATCGACCGTCCGGCCGGGGGTCGCGACACGGGGCTCTACCGCGACTACCGCGTCGAGGCCGAACTGAGCAAAGATCGCCGGATCGATCGGAGGCCCGAATGATCGCCCGAGTCGCGAAGTCGTCGAGGAGCCGGCGGGGCATGGCCTCGGTCGCCGCCCTGATCGTGCTGCTGGTCGTCGGCCTGATCTGCGGCGTCCTGCTCAAGGTTGCGCTGGCCAGGCGGGTCGAGATCGGCCGGGAGGAACGCCTCATCCAGGCGGCCTGGCTGGCCGAGTCGGGCCTCGACCGCGCCGCGAGCCGGCTCGGGTCGTCGGCCGATTACGCCGGTGAGACCTGGACGATCCCCGCCGAGGAATTCGGAGGCCGGGGCGCGGCGACCGTGGCCATCGCGGTCGAGAAGGTCGCCGAACAGCCCGATCGCAGGAAGGTCCGCGTCCAGGCCGATTACCCGGCCGATTCGAGGCTCCGGGCCAGGCAAAGTCGAGAGATCGTCGTCACCCTCCCCACGCCCCCGAGGTCGAACCCATGAAGGCCCGTTGCACGAGGGCGAGCGGCTTCACCCTGATCGAGCTGCTCGTCGTCATCGCCATCATCGCCGTCCTCATCGCCCTGCTGTTGCCCGCCGTCCAGGCTTGCCGCGAAGCCGCCCGGCGCAGCCAGTGCGTAAATAACCTGATGCAGATCGGCATCGCCCTGAAGGGTTACGAGAACGCCTTCGAGTCACTCCCCCCCGGCGTGGTCAATCCCGGCGGTCCGATCGTCGACGCCCCGAAGGGCTATCATTATAGCTGGATCACCCAGATCCTCCCCTACCTCGACCAGAAGCCGATTTATCGCTCCCTCGACTTCAACGCCGACGTCTATGCCCCGCGCAATGACTCGGCCCGAGCGGTGATGATGAACGTGATGCTCTGCCCGTCGGCCGTCGGCCCGTTCCGCATGGCGCCCCCCGGGCCGACCCCGCCGATCGGGTCCGAGCCCGCGCTGAACAACTACTCCGGCTGCTACAGCGATGTCGAGACGCCGATCGACGCCAAGAACACAGGCGTCCTCTTCCTCAACAGCCACGTCCGCTACGAGGACGTCGAGGACGGGACCTCGAACACCGTCTACATCGGCGAGAAGGCGTGCGACCCCGCCGAGCTCGGCTGGGCCTCGGGGACGAGGGCCACCCTCCGCAACATGGGCTGGCAGGTCAACGCCGTCGTCGCCGCGAACACGCCCAAGCCCGGCAAGGCCGTCGCGCCGATGGACGGGGCCGAGGACGACCTCACACCGAACCGACCGAACGCCTCGAACGCCCCGGGACCGAAAGAGGGCCCGTCCCCTCCGAACGTCGGTTGCTTCAACAGCTGGCATCCCGGCGGGTCGAACTTCGGCTTCGGCGATGGCAGCGTCCGCTTCATCAAGTCGACCACCTCGGCGAAAGTCCTCCAGCTCCTCGGCAACCGGGCCGATGGCGAACTGCTTTCCTCCGACCGCTTCTGAACCGGCTAGGCCGACCTTCGGGAGGAGACACGCCATGTCGAGCCGACGCCGGTGCTTCACCATGATCGAGCTGATCGTGGTCGTCGCCATCATCGCCGTCCTGATCGCCCTGCTGCTGCCCGCCGTCCATTCCGCCCGCGAGGGGGCCCGGCGGACGCAGTGCGTCAACAACCTCCTCCAACTGGGCGTCGCCCTCGCCACCTACGAGGCCACTTATCAAGTCCTCCCGCCCGGCACCGTCGACAAGACGGGGCCGATCGTCGAGGACATCAATAGCTACCAGTTCGGCTGGATCCCCCGGATCTTGCCCTACCTTGAGCAGAAGGCCGTCTACCGGGCCCTCGACTTCAAGACCGGGGTCTACCAGGCGGCCAACCTGACCGCCGGCGCGGTCTCGATGAACGTCCTGACCTGCCCGTCCGACCCGAAGCGATGGAACGGGCGGGGATGGTCGCGCATCCCCGGAGGGATGTCCACGGGATTCAACCCGTTGGCCATCCCCGACCCGACGACGACCGCCTTCGCCGCCTGCCACAACGATACGGAGGCGCCCATTGACGTCACCAACACCGGGGTCTTCTACCTCAACAGCCGAGTTCGCTTAGACGACATCGAGGACGGCCTCTCGCACACGATCTTCCTCGGCGAGAAGAAAGGGCCCGGCGACGAGCTCGGTTGGCCCTCCGGGACCCGCGCGACCCTGAGGAACACGGGCACCCCGATTAATCGGACGGTCCTCGACCCGACCGATCTGTCCGGCTTCCATATTCAGCTCGCCAAGCTCCTGGAACCGCCCGATCCTACCCGGGAGCCCGTCGACCCCGCCCTCGCCGCCCCCACGGCGCTCCCGGGGCCGGTCGCCGTCGGTGGATTCGGCAGCTTTCACCCGCAAGGGGCCAATTTCCTCCTCGGCGACGGATCGGCCCGCTTCCTCAAGTCGACCATCGACAGGGAGGTCTTCCGGCGGCTGGGCAGCCGGGCCGATGGGCTGCCCGTGGGAGACGACCGGTTCTGATCAATCCAGACTCGGTTCCTACGCCGGAAAATGAGGGCAAAGCCGGACCAGAGGGCTTGCCGGGCGGGGCGGTGGTCGGTATCTTCTGCTCTGGTCTGGTTGGTCGTCGCCCTTTGCGATCCGCACGGTCCACCCATGCCCGACCCGTCCTCCCCGGCTTGCGACCCGAATCCGCAAGATCTGGTGATGATGGGCCGGGCCCTGGAACTGGCCCGAGGGGCGGCGGAGATCGGCGAGGTTCCTGTTGGTGCCTTGGTCGTGTTCGAGGGACAGATCATCGCGCAGGCGTACAACCTTCGCGAGACCCTACGTGACCCAACCGCACACGCCGAATGCTTGGCCCTGTCCCTCGCGGGCCGGTCGCTCGGACGATGGAAGCTCGACGGTTGCACGCTTTACGCCACGCTGGAGCCTTGCCCAATGTGCGCGGGAGCGCTCGGGGCCAGTCGGATCGACCGACTCGTCTACGGCGCTGCCGACCCGAAGGCCGGGGCCTGCCGAAGTCTCTATCGGCTGCTTGACGACCCTCGCCTGAACCATCGGGTCCGCCAGACGGCCGGCCTCCTCGCCGAAGATTGCGGTGCCTTGCTCTCGAAGTTCTTCTCAGATCGTCGCCAGTAGCTTTGAAATACCCCCGGAGGGGTGCCTGAGTGGTCGAAAGGGCCGGTCTCGAAAACCGGTGTACCCGCAAGGGTACCGTGGGTTCGAATCCCACCTCCTCCGCTTGACTAGCCCGGACAGACGATGACAACCCCCTGAGAATCAGGGGGTTGTGTCGTTTTGCGACGACCCTTCTTCCGATCCCTCGACATCACTCCTCTGCCAAGCGTGGACAACCACAGTTTGCGCCTGACGCCTAGGCTTTGTCTGGCGAATGCTCGAATCGCCATCCTCTCCCTCTACATCAACTTGCAGGGGGCGACCTGGCGAAGCGACACGAGCTGACAGACGACCAGTGGGCCCCGATGTTTGACCTCTTCCCCGTCCAAGGACAGGGCGGTCAGTGGTCCGACCACCGCAACGCGGTCATCGGCATGATGTGGCGGACCTGGATCGGCGCCTCCTGACGTGACCTGTCCGAGCGGTATGGGCCCTGGCAGACCGCCTATGCTCGCTTCAACGCCTCCCGCCAGTCCGGCCTGATCGATCGGATGTTCGAACGACTTCAGGCCCTCATCAACTCCGACGGCCTGATCGACGCCGAGCTGTCCTGCATCGACGGGACCGTCATCCGGACCAGCCGGGCGGCCGCCAGCGCACTCAACACCGCCGAAAAAAAGCAGCGGGCGAGCCGGCCGGTCACGCCTTGGGCTGCTCGCGCGGCGGCTTCGGCACGAAGGTCCACTTGGTCTGCGACGGGGCCGGCCTCCCGCTGGCGACGGTCGTCACGCCCGGTCAGCGGCAGGAATGCACGCAGTTCGAGGCGGTCATGGATGCCGTTCGCCTGCCGGGCCGCCGGGGGCGGCCGACGTGCCGGCCGGTGAAGCTGGCCGGGGACAAAGGTTACAGCTACCCGGGGATCCGGCGATGGTTGGCCCGGCACGGGGTCGTGGCGGTGATCATTCGGCGGAGAGATCAGCGCCCGGGCGACGACAGGCAGCGTCTCGACGCGGATACCTACAGGAGGCGGTCGATGGTGGGGCGTCGCATGGGCTGGCTGGAGGAGTGCCGGGCGACGGCGACGCGGTTCGATAAGCTGGCGGTGGACGATCTGGCGACGGTGAAACTGGCCATGACCCAACGGTATTTGCGGAAACTCGCCCCCGAGCCCAATCCGTCAGACAAATCCTGAGGGACGAGAAAGAAGCTATGTCTTCCATGGCCTGCCTCGCTAGAGAGGGATCTTCACATACCACTCCTCAAACGACGGTAGGCGGATCACCTCGGCCTCCAGTGCTAGCATCTCCTCCGGCGTCAGCTTCACCCCCATAATGCAGGCCGTATCCACCACGCTGACCGCCGGATGCTTGCCCTCCCACGTCATCAACCGGGCGAAACCCAGCACCGCCTCGGTCGAGTCTAGCAGCGAACCGTTCCAGTGCATCTCCAGGATGCCCCAGCAACGCTCGATCGGGTTGTACTTGCTGTGGTACGGAGGGTAGGACGCCAGTTGCACCACCAAGCGGTACTTGCGGGCGAATCCCACGATCCGCTCGAGGAACTGGCTCCGGCGGCTGTGATTCTCCGGGCCGTTGTCCAGGTTGATCACCAGCGTCTTCACCCTCAGGAAGCGGAGGCGGACCTCCTGCCACCACCGCTCCAGGCGGTCCACGATGAAGTCGCTCGTCACCTTCGATCGGCCCATGTACAGCCAGAGGTCGTCGTGCTCGGGCAGGAAGATGCCGAACGGCGTCAATGTGGCCTCGGGCTTGAAGTCGTGGTCCGCCGCCTTGGTCTTGGTGCGACTGCGGCCCCGGCGAGAGAATGGCCCGATATCGACCATGGCCTTGGCGTCGATCGAGATCCGCAGGGTATCCTTGGCCCGATCCGCCTCGGGGTTGACCTCCTTCATTCACTCGGAGATGGCATACGGCTGCTCGACCCTTTTTGGGGACGGCACTTGGCCACCCTGGTGAGGCGGAAGCCCAACAGGTTAAGCTTCGTGTTGATGGTCTGCTGGGTGGGCAATTCGGCGTCAGTGTAACTCTTGGTGGCGATGAGTTGGCGTCGGACCTCGGCGGCACTGACCCGGGTGAACGGCCGGTCGGTCTGAGACTTGGGGTCGGCCTGGCTCTGGCCGTCGGCGATGGCCCGGATGTCATCGAGGAGTCGGGGCAGATGCTCATCGGCGGGCTTGCGGCGGCGGCAGTGGAAGGCAACGACGCAGGTCATGCCGGAGCGGAGTTCGTGCGTCCCCTTTTGGATCGTCTCCCGGCACCAGCCGAGATGTTTCTGGGCCCAGCGTTGTCCACCCCGCCCCATCGCTGCGCCGGTCTTGGCCATGAAGATTCGCTTCTGACCGCCCTTGAGGGCCTTGGCGGCGTCGATGAGGACTGGGATCATCTCCGGGGCGGGTCGCATCTCCGTATCTCCTGGACCTCCTGGTGCGAAGGTTACAGGGTAAGCGTCCGGTGAAACTTTCAATCACCCACAAGTCGCCCGTGACCGACGCCCTGCTTCGAGCGTAAATCGGCACCCCGGGCACGACCTCAATTCGCAGAGCCATCTTTCCCGGCCGGCGTCATGGACGAGTGGGTAGGACGCGAGCTCGACGGCGGCGAGTTTCCGGACCAGCGGCTGAAATCACGACCGGCCAAACTCCCCGGCGACCTGGGCCGGAGGATCGGCGCCACCATGCCGATGGCCCGCCAGGACTGGGCCGCCACTAAGGCCGCCTATCGCTCCTTCAGCAACAGACGCGTCGACGAGGGCCTCATCCTGGCCGGGCACTTCGCGGCCACCAGGGCCCGGTCCGCCCAGACCACCGACCCGACCCTGATCCTCCACGACACCACCGAGTTCAGCTTCACGCGAGAGTACCCCGAGGCGATCGGCCGGATCTCGATCATCGAGGGTCGGCGTGGCTCCCATACCGTCTGCGGGCTGCTCATGCACTCCAGCCTGGTGCTGACTTCCCGGGGGGTCCCGCTGGGCCTGGCGGCCGTCAAGTCCCGGACCCGCGAGGAGTTCAAGGGGACCAACGCGCCGAAGAAGACGGTGAACCCCACCCGCATCCCCATCGAGCAGAAGGAGAGCGTCGGCTGGCTGGAGGACGTCAAGCGGGCCACGGAGCGGTTGGCCGACCCATCGCGGTGCGTGCACATCGGCGATCGCGAGGGTAACATCTTCGAGCCGTCCTGCACCGCCCGGGGAGGCCGGGACGCACTTCCTGGCCTCACCCGCGTCGACCGCCTGGCCGGCGGTGGCGACACGACGATCTCCCGGGAGATGGGACGCGAGCCGATCCGAGGCGATCATCAGGTCGAGATCCGGGACGACCAGGGGCGGGTCTCGACGGCCAAGGTCTCCTTGCGATTCCGCCAGATGAGGGTGCATCCGCCGATCGGCGAGAGTCGGCATTACCCGGCCTCGTCGCCGACGGTAATCCACGCCCAGGAGGATGGGCCGCCCGAGGGTCGAGAGCCGATCCGTTGGAAATCGCCGACGAGCCAGCCCGTGGAGGACCTCGCCCCGGCGATCGAGAAGCTGGATTGGCACTCGTAACGCTGGAAGATCGAGACCTTTCACAAGGTCCTGAAGTCCGGCTGCCAGGCCGAGCAGTCCAAGCTCCGCACGGCCGAACGCCTGACCAACCTGCTGGCGATGCTCTGCCTCGTCGGCTGGCGGGTGTCCCGGCTGACGATGGTCAATCGAGCGACCCCCGAGGCACCGGCCGAGGTCGCCTTGACGAGGATCGAGATCGAGATCCTGGATCGCATGACCGCGACCGCGGAGACGCTCACGGTGCCGACGATCTCGAACTACCTCTTGGCGATCGCGAAGTTGGGAGGCTATCTGGTCCGCGAGAAGGACCCGCCGCCGGGGAACATGGTCACCTGGCGCGGGCTCTCCCGACCCACTGACATCCACATCGGCTTTGAATTGAGGTCCAGACTTGTGGGTCATTGAAAGCCAGCGGACACGGAGCACCTCGCCCCGGCACATCCCCGTGTAAGCGGGGATCGCGTGCAGCAGATAACCGAAGTCCGTGTCGGCCCGCTCGCGGACGGTCCGCTGCAACCCGGCGATTTCCTGCGGGTTCGGGTAAAGGCAATCCCAGGCCTTAAGATCGAGTCCGGGTCGAGGCCGCCTCGGGCGATCATGGCCTTGATCTCGGCGGCCGTGCGGAACGGGGGGAGGTCCACGTCCCCCTTGATCACTGGGAGGTCGACCGCCGATGAGGACTCCAGGTCGCCCTGGGCGAGCGCCCACCGGAAGAGATGGATAACCGTCGTCCGCTCTTTGTCGACCGTGCTCGGCGACCGCTCCTTGAGACGCGCCTGGAGGAACAATTCCAGGTCCCGCCGCGCGATCCGGTCGGCCGGGACCTGGACCCGGCCGCCCAGTTTCCCGGCCAGGTTCCTCGGGTGCATCTCCTCGGTGTAGACGCTGGAGGGGGTTTTGTGGGCCTGGTTGGCCAGGTAGTCGTCGATCAGGATGGCCAGGGGGCGATAGCGCCGCCTGGGCCGGACGGCGGCCTTGAGAGTGCTGCAGCTGACGACAAAGTCGCCGGGGTCGACTCCGTGCGGCACCTCGGCCAGCCCGGTCGTCAACGCGTGGATGGCCCGCTCAACCCCCAGCAGGGCCGCCTGGGCGTCGCCCTTGCTGGTGGTCTTGAGGGACTTCTTGTATTCCTTGCCCTGGAAGCGGAACCGGACGACGAAGAGGTCGCCTTTCCGGCCGAGATTCGCCTAAGATTCTTCCCCGCGCGGCGTTGAGTCGGTGCGGGGCACCCGCCGTTCCGGTTGCCTCGGCCGACTGCCACACGGTGCCACACCCTTGCCGGGTGAGGCACTTATGAGGCACCGGCGAGAAATCGCAACGAGAAAAGGGCTTGCGGTAATCGCCGCAAGCCCTTTCGCTGCAAGTGCCGAAGAGAGGACTTGAACCTCCACGGGCGAGTTAAGCCCACTAGGACCTGAACCTAGCGCGTCTGCCAATTCCGCCACTTCGGCTTAGGACCGCGAGGGCTTCCGTGTAATAGGGCAGCTTGGAATCCCGGCTGCTTATGCCACTTCTCGCCTACGCGATACAGATCTTACCCACTTGGGGATCTTCTGGGCAATACCATCAGCAAAATGGCAGTAGCATCTGCAACAACGGTGGGGTCCCCGCAGAAAATTGGAGTTCGCGAAAGTCTGATGGTCTGCCACTCTGGGAATTGCGGGGAGATATGGGCGAGCTCCCGGCGGGCATTGGCCGCCCGGAAACTTCAACGCAGCCCCACGCCGGCTCGATTCCTCCCCTCCTCCCACGGGGCCACCTCCGCCACCACCGCCCTGCGACTCGACGGTCGGCGATCCAGGCAATGCCGGGCCAGCAATGACAGCTCGCGACCGGCCGGGGCCAGCCGGCCGGCTCGCTTCGGTGTGAAGGAGAACCCCGGCCGCCGGGCCAGACGCAACGCCTCGTGCGGCGGGTCGGTTGCGAAGAGCGACCCATACGCGTGCGTGTTCAGGTTGTCCAGCACCACACGGATCAGATCGGCCTGGGGATACATCGCGTCGCATAGGTGCTGCCTCCGACCGGCGAAGTCCGGGGTCGTCCGCCGGCCCGTCGCCGTCACATGCCGCCGCTTGGCCCAGGGCTCGACGATCACGGTCAGCTTGGCCGTCCCATGCCGGATTTACTCGTAGTACTGCTTCGCCGGAGAGGCCGGGGCCGGTGGCACCAGCTCGGCCACGTCGTCCCGCAGCTCCTCGCTCGCCTCGTCGCGGCAGGCCACCGGCCGGGCCGGGTCGTGCGGCTCGGCATACAACCCGAGCACGTCCTCCATCCGGTGGATGAACTCGCCGTCTACGCCCTCGGGCCGGCACCACGACGCCTCCTGCCGCGGCTCGAGGCCACTTTTTCTAAGGACGGCAACGTCGGTTGATTGATGGCCTCGATTTTGTTGCTCCTTGGGCGATCCCCGCTTCGAGGAGTTGCCCTCTGTCGCGACGGTGCGTCCCACCCGCGCCCGAGTGGACCCTGGATCGGGCCACGACCATCCGGGATCGTCCCGCCTGCGGCCGGCGGCTCTGGTCCGCCAACAAGCCGCAGCGGACCGTCGTCACCCTCGAGGGCCTGGTCCGGCTCCGGCTCCAGGTCCGCGGCTGCCGCGACCCGGAGTGCCCTCGCCATCGCATTTGCCTCCGACCCGAGCCGGAGCGGCGGTATGTCCTGCCTCAGCACGAGTGCGGCCTCGACGTCGTCGCCCTGGTCGGCCGACCCTGCCACGCCGAGCACCGCAGCGTCCCGGAGATCCACGCCGAGCTGATCCGCCGCGGCGTCGCAATCTGCCAGCGGAACGTCGGCAACCCCCTGGATCGCTACGACGAACTGCCGGCCCTGGCGTGCTCGGACGCCGCCAGGCTCAAGGCGATCACGGCCCAGGCCGGCCGGGTGATCCTGGCCATCGACGGGCTCCAGCCCGACGCCTGCCACGAGGATCTCTGGGTCATCCGAGACGTGCTCAGCGGCGAGGTCCTGCTGGCCCGCAGCCTGCTCTCGTCGTGGCAGGCCGACCTGGCCAAGCTCCTCGGCGAAGGTCAGGGACGCCCTGGACGTGCCGATCGCCGGGATCGTCTCCGACGGCCAGATCTCGATCCGCAAGGCGGCCGCCGTGGCCCTGGAGGGGGTGCCGCACCAGCTTTGCCATCTCCATTGTCTTCGAGAGGCGGCCCTCCCCATCTACGAGGCCGACCGCCACGCGAAAGTCCAACCGAAGAAGAAGGTCCGCGGCATCCGGCCGATCGAGCGGAGACTCGAGGAGCGGGATGACCACGAGGCCGAGTCGATCCGGGGGTACAACGAGGCGGTCCGCTCGGCGTTGACCGACGAAAGCCGGGCGCCACTGGAGGCCTCGGCTTGAGGCTGCAGGGCCGGCTGGCGGCGATAGCCGCGAGCGTGGACCGGGTTGCTGGGAAAAGGGGCTCCCGAAGGTACTGAAGCGGCTGCGGGCGGTCCTGGGCCAGGGGCCGGAGGCGACCCAGGCGTCGTGGCCAATGCAAAGGGCTGGACGCCGCGGGGGTGCAACGCCACTATTGCGGCGTGGTCGTCTCGCTGGCCGGTCGCCGGAAGCCCTTCGAAGGGTAGGCCGTGGAGTTCAACCACTTTCGGAAAGTCACCGGCAGCTACTGGGCTGGGTCGTTTCGGCGATACGACGTGAGGGACCTGCAGCAAATAAACAACGACCTGGAGCAGTTCTTCAGCTCGTATCGCGACCACGAGCGGCGTTGCAGCGGTCGCGAGGTGGCGTGCCCGGGGACGGTGGTGCGGGGCTCGGTGAGGCTGGCCGCGGCGGCTACGTGGGATCGACGCCGCCAGCTAATCCCCACCGACCTGAAGAAGTGGCACGACCTCCGCGGCTCGCTGAAGCGACGTCAGGCGCTTCGGACGCTCGGTTGCCACTTCCGCTCCGACCCGATGGCCCTCCTCAAGTCGCATGAAGCCTCGCTCATCAATCAGGCCTTGCCGCCTTGGTTTTTTACCGCCCCAGCGGCGTGCTGGTCGTTCCGAATCACGGTCGAGTCGATTAACAGGCTATCCAGGTCAGCGTCACCGCCCAGGGCCCCCATGACCCAAGCCAGCACGCCCAACTTGGCCCACTGGTTGAAACGCTGGTACACAGCGTTGTACCTGCCGAACCGCTCTGGCAGTCCGGGCCAGGGGGCGCCGGTGCCGGCGATCCAGAGGATGGCGTCAAGGAAAAGGCGGTTGTCACGGGCGGTGGCGGCGAGGTCGGTCGGCGTGCCGTGCAGGAGGTACTCGATGCGAGCATCCTGTTTGTCGGTCAACTCGAAGCGTCGCATCGGCGTCCCTCCCTGTTGGAGCGGAAATCCACCGAAACCTACACGGCGTCCCCCATCAGGGCGAGGTGATTGTCAGTACGACCAGGCTCGTTTTCCAGGAATGACTCGCTGCCAAGTTCGTGGGATGAGGTGGCCTCGATGGTATCCTCGTCGAACAAGAGCTTTCCGCCCTGGCAATGTACGGGCTGACGCGTCGATGTCGAGGTTCGAGCGACATCCGGTCAAGGCTCGGTCTGCCTCCTTCGGTGAGGAGGCCGGGAGGGGAACGACCTACCGTTCCATGGTCAGGTCGAGGTCGACTTTGTCGGCGGATGCTCGGTGGAGCCGCGATGATCGGCGGGGAATGTTCTGGTGTCGATAATCAATTGGCCATGTGATAATAAAACTTATTGCTGAAGATAGATCTTTTGGTGGTGTCTTAACGTGATTGAACGCCTGGCATCGTGATCCATTCGCGAATCGTCCAGACGTGATCGGCCAATCCTGCCGCCATCGCCGGTGTCCTCGGCCGCCAACGTCCCTCGCCGACAGGCTC
>JAABUK010005092.1_pt1 | contig 20809 bp, 3 predicted proteins | sample 5559141 | NCBI WGS metagenome assembly JAABUK01 (sample SAMN10711869, study PRJNA513367) | rock metagenome | isolation source: Antarctica rocks | place: Antarctica: Victoria Land, Pudding Butte nord | collected 2016-01-03
AAGATTTTTAGAACTAAATCTTTTATCTTCTATTCTTTAGAATTAATACTTTTACCTTCTATCTATTTACTATATCTAACTATCTATTAACTACATGTAATAATATTATAGAATAAGTTAGTTTTATCTATCTTACGCGATATTATATACTTCTATATAAGGAGTATAATTACTACCTTACTTGAAAGCGCTTTCGTAAACACCTTCAATTACTGTATACGGTTAAAGGTAATCTAGCTCGTAAGGTAGTAGAAGAGGTATATTAACTCGACCTAGCTACGCCTTTTAATACGCTCTTACCTCCTGTAAGTAGTCCTCTAATATCGTATCTCCTAGTATAACTCTTCTTTCGCTGCGTATTACTAGACTGTAGTAGTAAGCTAACTATATACAGTTAAAGTAGAGAGATTATTATCAAGTATTAATCTAAGGCGTATAACGTTAGTATTCGGAAATTAAATAAGCCTAATAACTCTAGTATTAAATGCGTTAGTATATAGTCTTTCTTTACTTATCCCTTACATCGGTGGTTCTAGATATAGCTAAATTAGCAAGCGGCTAAGCCTATTTCTCTACCTTCTAACTTTATACAACGTGATATATAGTAAGCTATCGGCGCTACTAAGGAGGTATAGCTAGCTTAATTCAATCGTCTTCCCGCTTAGGAACTATATATAAGCTAAACTCCTCCTTAGCTTATTACGACGGGTATTACGCCGTACTTAAAGTGACTAGAGCTAGAGAAGAGTAAGTTAGTTAAGCTTCTCTTATTACCCGTAACGCTTAATATACTACCTAAAACCTATTATATATAGTCGCTATATACCGCTTCTCTTCAACGGATAACTAACCTACGCTGATAGGTTCTAAGCTAAAGGTAGTTGATAGCTATATATAGTAAGCCGTACTATATAGTCTACTATAACTCCGATTACGCGTACGACCTAGTAATAGTAGTTATATACTGAATCGCGTAGTAGTATAGTACTTTAATAGCTTCAAGCCTAACTATATATAGTCTAAGCCATTTATTAGTATTTAGAACCCGGAGATAATATAGAAGTATACTACTATATAAGGTTAACAGATCCTCTTTCTCCTCCGTATTCAATAGTATAGTAATAAGACCCTAGCTAAGTATCTTCTCTATCTAGATAATATTATTAAGGTAATAGAGAACTTCACGATAGCTAATACTAATAATGTCTCCGTCAAGGACTACATATATAGCGTAGATTAGACGTAGTCCTTACGGTCGTATATAGAAGTATTGCTAGATATAGTTAATACACTTTTAATACTATTAGTTAAGTAGATATACCTGTATAAATCCTTCTTCCTAGCTATAGTTATATATAGCTCCTTGAATACGCTTAATTAATATAGCGTATAGAAAGTAGCTAGTAACTTTCGCCCTTTCCTAAGTAGTATAATTCACTGTATATAACTTTAGCTCCTTAGTAACTACGTCTAGTACTATTAAGAACATCCTAGAGATCCTAGTTTATAAGACTATACCGCTAAGTAATATTATAAGCATTTAATTAATATAAGTAACAGCGTAATCGCGGAGCTTAGCTATTAGCGACTACTATATAAAGTATCTAAGAATAATACGCCTTGACCGCTAGTTACTACTATTACTAAAGACTATATACAGGTTAATTATATTAACCTTGAACTACGCCTACCCGTATAAAGACAGTTTCTACGGGATATCTTCCACGAAGTAGTTAGTATCCTAGATCACGATCTCCTATTTAATATCTCTAGTATTAAGGCCTATCCTACTAGTAGTCTACATGATAATCTGAATTACCCTTAACTAGGATAGAGCTTTTTATAGGATACCTGGAATAGTCTTTATAAAGCTTAAGATAATATTATTAATTAGCTTCATAAAAGTAATAAGCTATAGCGATAGTTTTTCAGGGTATATAGAACCTAGATAAATCTAGGCGATCTACTATCTACTAGTCTCCTATGCAATCGACCTACTATTAGCGGCTATCTGTATACAGACTAATAATTCCTATAGCTACTAGCTATCCTGTTTACTATAACTACTAGCCTTCTACCTTAATAAAAGGAACTTCTTAGCGTAAGCTAGTGTAATTAGGAGACTCCACGAAATATATATATTTATAATGGACTACTAGTAATCTTTACTAGCTATAATAAGTTTTAATAGCGTGTTAGTACCTAGCTAATCACCTGATTTCTACCTCTAAGTATTAGTAATATAGTTGTACGCTACTTAACTTATATTCTTCTAGTTATCTACTTCTTTAGCTATTATATATAGCTTCCCTTACCTTAAGGATTTCTCTTTAAGGGAGAGTAAGGGATTTAATTACCTAAGTAGTTATTAGTAATAATAAAGCTATATACGCGGCGACTACTAGGAACTTCAGTTAGAGTCCTTTAATAGTAATATATAGTAATCGCGCTCGACTAACGTCTATTATAAGGAGTTATTTACTAAGTATATAATATTAATCCTAACGCCTAAGTAGTCTCTTATAAGGATGACTTCGACTTAGATTAAGATAATTAGAGCTAGTAACCTTAGGCGCGACCTTATACATCTCTAATTACTAGTAATATCCATTCGCTACAGGCTATATATACGTTAGAGACGGGTATAACTAATTACAGTAACTCGTTATATCCTTTTACGTTAATAACGGATGTTCTCCTAGTAGACTTTACCTAAGTTAGTCGCCAGTAGCATTAAATATATCAAATGCTATCTCTAAAGCTAGTTACATGTAGTTATAAACGAGCCGTAAGTGCCTCTGTAAAGTAACTATCTTAGATGAAACGTATTCTCACCGAAGGCTATCTTTATATTCGTTGATAGCTATAGATATAGCCCGTTCTATAGCAAGGTCTTCAGAAGCTATTCGGATTCAATATAACTATACGCGACTTTATATAAAGAGATACTCTTCGTCTCTTTACTAGTAGCTATTAGGAGATTATTATCATAATACTAATAGGTAGTAGTAAGTTAGTACTCTTTCTAGTAATATTAGTTATCCTCGTAGCCGAGGTAACTATCGTTATAATACTACTAGTAGCTCTACGGCAGGATCTTATACGCTAGTATAGTAAGTACGGCATCTCTTATTAACATTATAGTATAGGTAACCGTATATAAGAACGACTATATATAGTTCTATCCCTAGTACTAGTTAATATCAAGACTATTATAACCCCTTTATTTAATACCTTCGTAAAGTAGCTTTCTAACCTTAGTTATTTAGATCGCCTAGTAATTAACAAAGCCTATCTAATCTTAATAGCTTTAGATTACCGCGAATACCTAGGACTACTAGTAATCCTACGTTAGATCTTATATCCTCTAATATACTTAACTATAACACTGCCTCCTATTAGCGAGCTTGACTTGAAGTAGTTACTTAGGCTTTCGTATCTAACTATTCATTAAGTTAGTAGCGACCGTCCGAATCTAGAGTACTACGTACAGTCGACTACGGACCTCCTACAAGCGCGGGGAATCGAAAAACCCCTCGATTAGGAAAGTATACTTGTTACAGTAGCAGAGGTAGTCTTTCAGGAAGACCGTCAGCGATGGTAGCGTACGGGTAGTCAAGGATCTACACGTAGTCTCTACTTTATTCGTACTAAGGATATTGGTAAACGACTAGCAAAATGTCTTTATTACGACTTCTATTATACCTGTCTAAACCTAGCTAATCAGGTTTTACTACTAACTACGTGATACTAAGCTACTAGCTCGTCGTGTCTAGTAGTAACGAGTACCCTTAGCGCTAGATTTAACTATCCCTCTATCAGGCGTATTATCTATGTCGACGCTCCGTTAGGCTTAATTACGTACGGTTAGGAGACAGGCTATGTAAGTAAGGATAGACTACATATAATCTACTTGATAATCCTACTACCTCGGTGGTCGGTTGACTAGGATCATCGATATTGAAGCGATTTCCTGTAAGAGGACTACGTACAGGCGGAGGAGTTCCTACGGTCACGTTACTACCTCCGTCAAAAGCTGACATTATACCTTGATAGCTTTCTAGGTAGACGGTATAATATTACATATAGCGAAAGAGATAGCGTAAAGCGAGCTACATGTAATAATTATAATTAACCCTGACAGGGACTTACTTTATCCTAGGCTAACCGTATATAACGCCTAGAGTAGCGCGGGCTTGATTTATCTTAGACTTACCGCACGTAATAGGATAAATCGAAAGATCTATCTCCTATAACATCTAACTCTAGCGATGATCTAGCTAGCGATAATAAAGTAAGCACGGTAGTTAATATAAAGCCCGTAAAGGAGATATCTACTCTATATAATCCTGTCGAGATAGCGATAGCGGCTACTATATATAATGAAGACGCTTAGGATATAGCTACCTATATAAGCTATCTCGCGACGATAAAGAATACGGAGGCGTAGGCCTTATACGAGTAATAGTTAGCTGTATAAGGTCGAGTATATATTCTATATTCCTTTCAGTCTCGTCAGCGAACATTATTTCCATATGCAGACTGCATGTAAGGGTAGTACTCGGAATCCTTAGGTAAATTTCGTCGCTCCGTTAATTTCGAGGATAGTATTAGATACTTTGCGTACGGTTAACCCCTAGCGATTTATAAGTGTAAAGGTAAAGGTAGCTATTAATACCCCTAGTTTATATAGTACTACTACTAGGTAGCTGTATACGAAGATCGCCTGTATGAAGTAAAGCTAGTATAAGTACTTAGAGGTCTTAAACTCTTATCGCATGTAGTACTAGAAGGTAATCCACTATATATACGATGACTAAGGAGAGGTAGCAAGGTATTTAGGAGCGTAAAGTACTTCAACGTACTACGTATAACGTATATTTAAGTCGATCGCATAGAAAGCCTTTATATAACTATTACCTAAATTATATTTTTCATCTATACGTAGTAGGGCTATATACGGTACTAAGGCGTAGTGAATTAAAGCTATTTAGAAGTTTACTTCACTAATTAAATCCTATATACAGTTAGCGTTATAATTATATTTAACTTACTTTACTTCCTCTTCTTCTTTTCCTTTAACTTCAAGCTTATCAGTTATCTTTGTCTTATTAGTATATTGCACGCAGTTAATTAGTATCCTATCCAAGTATTAAGCTTCAGATTATCAGGTTTTTACTTATCAATTCCACTCTATATTATCTCTTAGCTTATACGTAGTTATTGTATTATAGTTTAATGTAGTTAACGCCCCTAGTTCGTACTTCACTTTATAAATCACTCTTAATACGGCTAAGTATTTAGACGTATTCGTAGTCTTTAGACTATATGTAGATAACTTTTAGTTAATCTTATATAGCGTTTATTATCATTTTCGTACCGTAGTTATACGCTATATCTTTAAGAGAGGTATACCGGCTATAGCTATAAGTAGTAGCCCTCGTATCCCGACCTAGATACAGGTTAATATAGCTCGGGATATTCTTATCAGTTATAGTATCGATAACTTTTAAGCTGTATAGACTATATAAAGTTAGCGATCCCGTTAAGTTTAGAACCCCTTCGTGCCTGTAAGTAGTCCTAGCGTCCAGCTAGCAAATTCAAGCCGCGAGGATATATTTCCATCTTGCTTTTTTTCTGGATGCTAACGCGCTGCATATAGTACCTAAGGGCTACTATCGGCCTAATATTATAGAAGTAGTAGATAAGGACTTCGCCGGTAGTAGTACTACTAGTACTAGTACCGCTACTAATCCTTTCTTTTCTAACGATAATGATAGTAGTAACCCTCCTCCCCCTATCCTAACTACCCTGTATAATCCTAGCTCTATGTAGTCTAATCCCCTATACTCCGATAATCCGCCCTCCGCTTTCAAACAGCGCCTTAAGCCGAAAGGTATCTTACTAGGCACTTGATTAGATAGTAGACTATATGTAGCAGTTAGTAATATAGTATATAGCTCCCGCGATATTATAAACCGAATTAATCGGCGCGTTAATAAGATTAGTATAAATAGACTTATAATTTTAAGGGGTAACTTTAATATTAAAAAGACTACATGCAGCTATAATAAGATTAACTACTTACTAGAGTTCGCGAGGATATTAAAGGCGGAGGTTAATAGTTATATAATACTACTATTAATAGTATAGGAGGAGGAGGAGTCTAGTAGGAAGGAGACGGCACGCAAGCGGCGTATAGAGTCTCTGTTAGCGGAGGCTACAAGTAGGCGAGCGGCTATACATAGGAGCCGTACTCCCGTGGTAGGTAGGTATTAGGTCCGTGATAATCGTTTCTTCGTATCGATAGGTAGGGTAGTATATAAGGTAGCAGGATAGTAAGGGTACTATATATAGCGGCTAGTACGGGTACTATTTACGTATACTTAGGATAGCGTACTAATAGACATTATTCTTCTATATAAAAGATTCTCCTAAGCTCGTGACTGTATATAAGGCAAATAATAGGGAAATTTTTATTAAGCCTTAGTATTACTACTATACTATAGAGTAGTTATAAACAACAATCCTACTAAAAACAGGAGCGGAGAAGGATAAAAAGTAAATGATTTTCATCTTTTCTAACTCTAGGCCTAGTAACTAACTACATGCAAGCTTGATAGATAAGATTTCTGCCTAGTACGAGGATTGCGACCGTAAAATGGCTGTATACTATATTACTCCACAACTACCTTATGAAATCAAGAGCGTATAAGGGCGAACGACTTTACTCTATCCTAGAAATAGTATATAGTCAGTCGTTAACGATCTAATACCTAGTAGGACTATATCCGGGCTTAAGATTTCTGCCTAGTATTACGACCGTAAAATGGCTACACGCTATATTACTCCATAATCACCGTGTGAAATCAAGAGCGTATAAGGGCGAACGACTTTACTATATCCTAGAAATAGTATATAGTTAGTCTTTAGCTATCTTAATACCTACTAGGACTATATACACGCGTATAAAGTATACGGAGTTAATACCTAACAGCGCCCTGACTTAATAGATTCCTGACTTAGTAGATTCGATTAATTAGAACCTAATTAAATCTAGGTAGGAGGCCGCTAGTAGAGGTCGTAGTAGGAACTATACGTAAACTAGCTACATGTAGATTACTTTATAACGACGGCGTTAAAACCTACTAGTAAAGCGGGAAAAGATACTACTAGGCTATATAATAAAGATATTACCTTTTAATTAATATTATATAACGTTAGTAACTATATATACTTAGTATATAGCTAAGTATATAGGTAAGTACTTAGTAAACCGCTATATAAAATGGCTACGCACTGATAACTCTATAATAACAACGTTAAAACCTACTAGTAAAGCGGGAAAAGGTACTACTAGGTTATATAACAAAGATATCACCTTTTAATTGATATTATATAATGTTAGTAACTGTATACAAGTATATAAAGTCTACGGAGTTAACTATAATAGAGTTAACCGGTAGTACGCCCTAACTAAGCGGATCTAACTAATTAGATCTTCGATTTCTAAGGATTCCACGCGTACTCCTTGAAAGAATAGTATTAGGTAATATTATTAACTTTTTAATTAATATAATTAACTATTATTTATATAAGAGTAAGTATAAGCGTCTAATCTAAAAAGTTATAAGTACTTACTTAAGATTAATAATAACTACTTATTAGAATATCTACTAGCCTTTAGATAAGGAAGAATATCTAAAATATATAGTCTTAATAAGTTCCTAATTGTTTAGCCCCTTTTTATAAATTAAATAATATTTATAATTTAATTAATTATAGAGTAATAATTATAAAAGCTAAAAATTAACGCTTATAAATACCTAATTCCTTATAATAATTAACCTATCTTAAATATCTAATAATACTAAGTATTAATAAAGGTAGATAGTTACTACTATAAAGGTAGAAGCTATAAAGAAGAATACTAAAGATATCTAGACTATAATATAACTTAAAGGTATATTATATAATTAGAAAGGAAGTAATAGGGGGTATTAGGTAATAAGTAATTACGCTACTAGTAATAAGATATAGCTAGAAAGGAAGTAAATAAAGTTAGAAGTAGAATAGATAATAGAAGAAATATAGGATTATAAGTTAAAGAATCTATTATAATTTTTTAGCTTACCGTTTATATATAAGACCTCTTAATATAAAAGGTTAAGAGGTTCCTAATTAGGCCTAATATACCTAAACTTAAAACCTTAATAGTATTAGCTTACCTTCTATATATAAGACCTCCTAATATTTTATATTAAGAGGTCCCTAATTAGGCCTAGCGTACTTAAGGCTCTTTAATAACCTAGTATACTATTTATAAGATTATTAGCTAAAATATCCCTATTATTACCTAGAATATTAATAAGGGCTATATCCTTTTCTATCCTCCTATTTATAATAGGTAGATTATTTAGGGAGGAAGTGAAGATAATTATTAAAGGTTAAAAAGATAGGGATTATATATTAAAAAATATATATATAATTAAGAAGAGAAAGGAAAAGTCTATCTTCTATCTTTAATAGACTAGGAATCTAAAGGAGGATAATATAATTAAAAGGATAGATAGCTAGAAATCTAAATTATACCTAGGATTCTAAGATTATTAAGGTATACCTTATAAGTATATAAGACCTATCCTCCCCTTAACTTAAAGTTTAGTATTAAATATATTAGCCCTCTCTCTCTACTTAAGTATAAGAATTAGATAACTCTTATCCTTATAATTAGTTATATCCTTAAAGGAGGCTATCTCTACTTTATTAAAACCTTATTTATAACTTATATATTTAAGATATAATACCTAGTATATATTAATAATCTTAATTAGCCTAGCTTTATTAAAGACTTTATAAGTAAATTAATTAAAGATAGCTTAAATTAATAATAATAAAGGTATTAATATATAAATAATAAAGTAATTATTAATAGAGATTATTCCTAAGTTTTATATACCTAATATATTAAGATTATTAGAGAAGTATTGTTACAACCCTGTCGTCTTGAAGTCGACTAGGGTCTAGGGTTGATCTCTTAGAGAGGAGTATCAAGGACGAGGTAGGTAGGCTTCGTACTAGGCTAGTCTAGTACAATGGTATTGTGTCTAGTATCTAGGAGATAGCTAAGTTAGTAACATGAGTTAAGTACGAAGCTCCTATCTACTAGAAAGCATCGCCACTTATATAGACATAGGAAATGCTGGATCAGCTAGATTAGTACTAATACCACTGACTTATCTAGATCAGTTGGATTAGTGCTGATACCACTGACTTGTCTAGATCAGTTGGATTAGTACTGATACTACTAACTTGTCTAGATCAGTTAGATCAGTGCTAATATCACTGATCGTGACGAGAAGTACTTCGTCCAAGCGTAGTACAAGAACCGCGGGTTCAGGCTTGTAATATTAGGTTCCCCCTTATTAATTTTCGTCCCGAAAGCTTTACTACTCTATAATGCTACCTATTAGATCTAAATCCAAGTCTATATTCCTTTATCATTAGTTAGTTAATACTATTCTCAAAACTAGTTCTATCGCTATAAGGGTCTGTTCGAACTATAAGCGTACGGGTCAGGCCGATAAGTGTAAGGTCGGGGTCTCCGCTAGTCGCTATATAAAGTGCGCCTAGAAGGATTTATCAGATTATAACCTCTCGCCTTTCTCTCTAGTAAAATGGATAAAGATATGGAATTAACGGAACTAGAAGGCCGCTGAAGCCAAAGAGGCTTTAGCTAAATTCACCCAGTTATAAAAAGAAGTGGAGGTGTTAGAAAGAAAGGGAATCGCTATAATAGAAGGCGAAATTTAAAATATTAAGAAGACGGAGCAGGAGGAGCAATTAGATATAATTAATCCTAGCGACTTCCTTTTCGATATTTCTTCAGAATAGGTTAAAGTTCCTGAGGATTTCAACTAGTCTAATCTTATCGATGTTAGTAGAATTACTATAGGAGGTCCTTATAGTTCCCAAGGTTCCTAATAGGTTCCTAGGTACTTTCTAACTCCTCGCAGTTATTCTACTTAATAAGGTAATTCTAACCCTTTTACTCTAGGATCTTTTTAACCTCGTATTCTTCGGTCTCAGCCTTATACTTCTAATCTTCCTAGATCGGTGTTTTAGAGTCGGCTGGTTCTAGTAAAGAGACATAGAACACTAGGTATACTCTAGCGTCAGGTAGTAACTATAATTTATAGTTAACAGGTCCTCTGGCTTACCTAATTAAAAATGGTCCGACTTTAATATAGTCTAGTTTCTTGCTTAGCCTCTTACTTTTCAGGTTTTTTATATAAAGGTAAACCTTATCCCCCTCCTTTAATAGAGGATACATTTTCCTTTTCTTATTAACTCGTTATTAAGTCTTAGTATTAACCTCGCTAATTATCTTCTGCATGTCGTTATATAGTCTTTTCATGTCGGATATTAACACCGTTACCCTTTCTGCCCTGGAACCGCTCCTTGGTTCTAGGAACAAGTTAGCATGTCTTCCATAATTTATAAAGAATGGAGATAGTCCGGTTATTTCCGATCTCTTATCATTAAGTGCCAATTGTGCTATAGGAAGTAAAGAGACCCAGTTATTTTATTTATAACTAACGTAGTATCTTAGGTATACTTCTATTATTTAATTTATTCATTCTATCTAACCGTCGGTTTCTGGATAGTAGGCGGTTAACATTCGTAGTTTTATCCTAATCGTAGCGACCAGAGTCTTCTAATAATGAGATGTGAAGAGTCTATCTCTATCTAATATAATAGATTCAGGTATGCTATAATCCCTTATCAGCCTATCTAACAGGATGAATCCTAGCTAATAGGCCTTGTACGTTTCTTTATAAGGGATCAGGATTATATACTTTATTAGTTTATCGATAATTACTATTATCGAGTTAAAGGTACCTCCTATAACTAGATCTTTTAACTCTAGTAACTTGATAATAAAGTCTATTACTATATCCTTCTATAATATATCTAGAACTAGTGCAAACTATATTTACCTATATTTAGCGTGGCGTGTAGACTTATTCTACTAGCATTAAATATATTCTCTAATGTATTTCTTAACATGCGTACGTAGTCGTGGCGTCGTATATTCTCGTTAGAGGAGCTCTACTGTCTTGGATACTCCCGGATATCCTTATAAAGGATTATCGTGGTAATCCCGGATTACCTCTTTAATATACTTCTCAGGTAAGTATGTCCTCCCCTTATACTAGAGGAGCTCTTGTCCTAGTTACTGAATCCTTAGCTATATAGCTAAGTTATCGTTAACATAGCCTTCCTTCAGGATTAGCGCGATGTTTTGGACCGTGATTCGTGTAGTAGCTGCTAGACTTTGTACTAGTACTAACGATCCGTCTCTTTCTTGTTTGAGAATTAGCTTCTCTGTAATATCCTTGGATTCCATATGATCGGTACGCCTACTTAGGGCGTCTGCTCGACTATTATCTTTTCCTAGGATATATAGTATCTTAAACTTATACTATCTAAGTAGTTTAGACTAACGGACTTACCTCCAATTTAACTCCTTTATTATCGTGAAGTTAAGGAGATTCTTATAGTCTGTAAAGATAGTAAGTTCTAAATAACTCTCTGCGTATACCCTCCAGTTTTAAAGTATATATACTACTGCTAGCAATTCTTTATCGTGTATATTATAGTTATATTCTACTACTAATATCTTTCGCGAATAGTAGGTAATTAGGTACCATTTTCCATCTTTTTCCTAACATAGATAAGCGCTGATTATAAGATCTAAGGCATCTATTTTAATACGAGCCGGTTCGTTTACCCGAAAGGTATAAAGTACTAGTGGATTTTAATAGGCTTCTTTTAATATCGTGAATACTTTCTATTAACTAGGTCTCTATTAAAATCCCTTTTCCTTCTTAATTATATCTATAAGTGGTAGGGCTATTTTTGAATATCCTTTAATGAACCTTCTGTTAAAGTTCGTAAATCCCAAGAAGCTCTAGACTAATTTCACGTCGTATGGTGTAGGCTATTCCGCGATAGCCTTGATTTTTTCAGGGCTCATGCGAATGCCTATGATACTTACTATAAATCCTAGGAATTCCACTGATTCCTTATGGAATTCGTACTTCTCTAGCTTAAGGAGTAATCTCGCTTGTGACAGGCAAGTTAAGATGTCCTATACATGCTAGATATATACTTCCTTAGTCTCAGAGTAGATTAAAATGTCATTAAGGTAGGTAATCGCGGTACGATCTAAATAGGCTCGAATAACATTATTAACTAGTACCTAGTAGGTTACTAGTACATTAATAAGTCTAAATAGCATAACTAGGTACTCGTAATATCCGTATTAAGTCCTGAATACGATTTTCTATTCTTCTCCGGCTTTTATTCGGATCAAGTTATAAGCTCCTCGTAAGTCGAGCTTAGTAAATATCCTTACCTGAGAGAGTCTATCCTATAGCTCGCTGATATTTAGTAAGGGATATCGATTTTTAATAGTAATATCATTTAACTTCTGATAGTCGACGTATAGCCTAAGTTTCCTATTCTTCTTCGGTGTAAAGAGGATTAGATATCTTACTAGTGATTTAGATTCTCGAATAAATCCTTTTTTAAGGTTCTTATTAATATACCCGCGTAGTATAGTAAGTTCCTTTTCTAATAATATATAGATTAGTCTAAACGTTAGTTCCTTTCCTGATTTAAGTTCGATCTCATGATCCTAGGATTAGTATATAGGTAAAGCTTTTGCTATTATCTCTTTTATAAAGAGATACATCCATTTCTTATACTCTTATAGGATATCAGGAGGTCTATTATTTCCTCTAAGAACTCTAGCTTCCTTTTAGCCCTACTAACCTCTGTTAGTACCTGCTAAGTTAGATCCTCTTTTCTTGAGGTCGTCCTTTTTCGAAGATGAAGTAATATATACTTCAACTAATCTTTAGTTTAACTTCTCATCTACCGTCATCTACTATCGGCGTGTAGGGTAGATACTAGTAATAATACTAGTTCGCTTAAATCTAAGTACTCCTATTTTCCAGTTAATTACTAGGTTATACTTCTTTAACTAAGGCATTCCTAAAATGATATGATAAGTGGCTATCCTAACTATATCTAAAGAAATTTCCTTACGGTGGCGTTAAATCATAAGGTATAGCGAGGTAGTCTCCTCGCCTATACTTCCTATTAATAGTTCTAACCCGTCGGCCATTTATAAGCTATATAGCTCCTTCTTCTTTCGAGTTAGTAAGCCCGCTAACTGTACTAAAGTTCGAGAAACGAAGTTACCTGTTACTCTAGAATCTATTATAATAATAGTATTTATCCTATTAATCTGTACCGGTACATTCACGTATATCTCGTAATCTGTCGAGTATAAATGTCGTATTTTTGGGGTTATAACATTAATCTCCTCGTACTTCCCTATAGTATAAGGGATTACTCTTTTCCTAAATTAGGGAGAAACTTAGTAATCTTCTTTTAACGTATATACTTCTAGTACTAGTCGTATAAGTATACGTACCATTCCGTTAAGTAGCATTCCTTAGTATCTATCTCATGCCTAAGGTAGGTATGAAGGTACTGATACCACTTATTATCGTATCCTAGAAAGAAACTTTATCCTCTTTTTATTACTAGATGCCACGTGCAGTCTAATTTCTAACAGTTTCTTCAGTCATAGTGTCTACATGCGGGAGTTATTAGCGTCCGTCCTTCGTAAGTCTATACGGCCTAATAAGTCTTATAATAGTCATCTATATAAGCGCTCTAGTACATGACTCTATATTCCGGATAGTTTAAATCGTTGCGATACTCTTATATTAATAACTTATCCGAAACTTTCTCTTGATAAGATTCTAATCGTTCCTTAGAGTTATCTTTCTGTTAATCCGTTGACGCGGAGGTATAAGGTGCGGAGTTACTTAGTCTAAAGCGTGGTACTTCTTCTTCTTCTTCTTCTGATGATTCGCTGGTACTTATATAGTCCCAGTCTAAGTCTCCTTTAATTCCCTGTCCTTAATCAGGCTTTTCCTTCTAATCCTTACCGTCGTCGTTAGAGTCTAGTCCTCTCAGTCGATCTTAAATGGTTTTAAGTCGTGCTTCTATCTGCGTGATATTCTTTTCTTTCTTGACGACTTCCTTTTCCGATTCTTTATATCGCTGCTAGAGTTCTCTAATATCTACCTTAGGCGTGTCGAATGCTGCGAGTAAATTACATATAATTACGTCAAGTTCTTCGTCGTTATATTCTACTTTAGGCGGATCTTCTGAAGGTCTATTCTTCTTAAGTAGTACTCTTCGTAGTATATTTAACTATAGTCGTTATACTATATTTCTTAACCTATAGTTCCTAGTAATATGGCCCGGCTTACTATAGCTATAGTAAAGTATTACTTTCTTACCCCTATTATATTACTTTTTCCCCTTAGGTCTTCCTTTTTACTGCGTGAAGTCGAGCTCTATAGGTATATACCTATAGGGATCACGGTGTATCATTTTCTTTGCGTGAAAACCTCCTCTAAAGTTTCCATTTAGCTGAAATCCTATTAAGCCGCCATTATATCATTTTTTTATAGCTAGCTTATAGAGTCTATTATCGATTCTAGTTATAGTCTTTATAAGAGTTTTAAGGTCGTTAATTACTACTCCTACTTCTACTCGCATGAGTTCTTCTTTAATATTAGCCTTAAGTCCTCTTTAATATATAGTTATAAGTACTTTATCGTCCTAATTAGTTCGAGCTAAGTACTATTAAAACTGCGTGAAGTACTCTACTACTAACTTCCTTTAGGTAAGGTATTATATCACTCGTACCGCGACGTTATTTTCATTAGAAGGTCCGAAATTTCGTTATATCTTAACGCGGAACCTTAAGAAGCTTTTTATCTATCTCTTAATATCTTTATTTTTATCGTCGTTAAGGTCTTCTAAATATCTTTTTAATAGAGGGGCGGATTACTCTTAGGCTCGCCCTCTTAAATAGGAAATAGTAAAGAGGGGTTACTTAACTTATACTATAGTATTAAACTTAAAATATAGCTATACTTATAATAGCTACTTCTCTAGTTTATCTCATTCTCTATAATATATATCTAGTTTAGTAACCCTGATTTTATCATCTTTGTTACGAGTAGAAGGTCGCTATCCTTGCTCGCTTAGGATAGGATTTCGTCCTAAGGTACTTATCTTAAGGGTGCTTAAAGTATTACGACCCTATTATCTTAGAATCGACTAGGGTCTAGGATTAATCTCTTAGAGAGGAGTATTAAGGACGAGGTAGGTAGGCTTCGTACTAGGCTAGTCTAGTATAATAGTATTATGTCTAGTGTCTAGGAGATAGCTAAGTTAGTAACATGAGTTAAGTACGAAGCTCCTATCTACTGGAAAGTATCGCCACTTATATAGATATAGGAAATGCTGGATTAGCTAGATCAGTACTAATACTACTAACTTATCTAGATCAGTTGGATTAGTGCTAATACTACTGACTTGTCTAGATTAGTTAGATCAGTGCTAATACCACTGACTTGTCTAGATCAGTTGGATTAGTACTGATACCACTGATCGTGACGAGAAGTACTTCGTCCAAGCGTAGTACAAGAACCGCGGGTTCAGGCTTGTAACAAGTATTATCTTTAATTAAGTTTAAAAGGGTTATTTCATCTTACTTATCTAACCTACTTTAATAATAATAGAAAAGGTAGTAATTTAAAGCTACTTTACCTCCTTTTATACTAAATAATAGTTATTCTTAAAGAGAGAGGTAGAAGGTAAAAAACTATCCTTAATAAGAATAAAATTAAGGTAAAGGACTATCATTAAAAAGAAAGGTAAAAGAAGGGAAGGAGGAGGAAAACTTAAAGAGGAGGAATATTAGAAAAGTACCTTAATAAGAGTCTTAAGAGTTAAATCTTTTTTTATTTAAAGTAATTTTACACCTAAATTTAATTCAATTAGGGATAGAGGTTAATCTTAACTTAAAGAAAGGAGGGAACCTTAGATAATTAATTATATAAGTAGAGTCTTTATAAGATTTCTTAAATTAAATAATACTTAAGTTAATAAAGGTAATTATTACTTAAGTAATATAGATCCTTCTTTATATTTTAAAGGTTAAAGATATTATTAATATCTTTATCTTATTTACTTTATATATAAAAGTAATTAAGATTATTACCTAAAAATTAATAAAGATAGTAAAAGTAATAAAGGTAAGAATAATAAAGTCTTTATTTAAAATATTAATTATTATCCTAGAAATCCTTTAGGGGTTAAAGTCTTTTAATAAGACCCTTTTATCCTTAATTATAAAAAGATTTATAAAGGAATTAATTAAGAGCTTTTTAAACTTATTAAATAATTTTACTTATATAGATATTTATTATTATATGAAAGTAGTAAGAGTTAGGAAGAAGTTTTAGAAATTTCTATTAACTTAATAATTACTATTAAGGAGAGGATAAAGGATAAGGATCTAAATAAGATATATAAATATTTAAGGCCTTTCTAAGTCTAATTAAGAGGTAGTATATATATTATTAGATATTAAGATTAACTATTTATTTATAATTAAGATCTAATATATAGATTATAAATAATATCTTTAAGATAAAAAGATAATAACCTTAATCTTTATCCCTTAATAAGATCCTCTTTATTTAAATTATTTTTATAACGGGGTCTATCTACTTATAACCGCCTAGGTTAAAGCTAGATCTAAGGCTAATATTAGATAATCCCTTATAATATTAATTATTAAATTAATAAATAATAGATTTATAAGATTTACTTCCTACCTTCTATATTTATTAAGGGTATTATTATTAAGCTTAATTAATCCCCCCCTTTAATAGCCTTTATAAGTAATATTAATACGCGTTTCCCTTATCTCTTATATTAGGATAAGGCTCCTAGGCCCTTTAATAAGATAGTAGTATAAAGGTAATAGATATAATAGGTAAGATATATTTATATCTTACTTACTCCCCTTTCCTAGGATAAAAAAGGGAGAGTAATACCTAATTAATTAATAGTAAATTATATATTTATAAAATCTAAGGTTTACTCTAATAAATTATAATTATTATTAACTTAGATAAAGGATTTTTAAATTAGTTATATTTATATAATAATCTTAGTCTTAAAGCTAAATATCCTTAATATTATATTATTAAAGGATACCTATTAATATTAAATCTTATATTTAAATAATTATACTTACTATCTTTAATTAATTATTAAGGTTAATATTAGGATTATAACTTATCTAATCTACTTCTATATAAGCTATATAGATTAGATTAACTAATAGATAATTAAACTATTATAAATAATATATAACTTAATCTTAGGAATAATCGTTATAAATAGAGCTTTATTAACTTATTATATTATAATAGATAGTAATATAGAGTATAAAGCTATATAAGGTAATAGTAGCCTTATTAAAGGAAAATAGCCTAATTATAATTATATAATAGGCTTAAGGAGTAAGGATTTTAATATTATAAGAAAACTATAAGGTTTTAAAGGTATAATATACTATCCTTATTTAGGTAAAAGAAGGAGAAGGATAATAGAGACTTAATAGGAATTAAGATAAAAAGGGATTTTCTATAACTAAGATTATCTAAGAGACTAGGAGGTAGAAGGCTAATAAGTATTATAAGGTTAATAAAATCTATATTTAACTCTTAAAGACTTTAATAGAGACTTCCTTCCTAATAATCTTATAATATTTATACGCGGAGTATTTATAAATAGGCTAAACCCCTTTAATATAAAATAAAATATAAATCTATCTATTAATAAAAGATATAGTTAAGTTATATAATATTAATAACCTTTACCTAATTACTCTTATCTATATCTTCTAGAAGGTTTTAAAGTAGCTCTTATTAAAATATTTTAATTATTAGGGGTAAGTAGTATTCTAATTAATATAAATAGGATTTTAAAGTTATTATTATTTAGCCTCTATTAATATTACTATTATTTATTACCTCTTAAAGATAGGATTATATTTATAAGCTATATTTATTGATTTCCGCTTTACCTTTAATATAATAAATTATAAGAAGCTTCTTAGACTTTTATATTAATAAGGATATCCTATAGATATATATATAATAATTAACTATCTAATAGTATAAAAGGTTAAGTTATAAGTTATAATTAATAGCTAGAAATTAGATTAATTTAATTAGATATAAGGAGTATTATAAGGCTTAATTTTATTAATTATACTATTTAACTTTTATATTAATCAATTAATTACATAGCTAAATACCTTTATTAAAATTATCTTATAATATCTATTCTATATTAATAATAGAGTATTATTAAGAAAATAAGGGGAGAATCTTTAATTTATAATAAATATAATAAACTATTAATTAGAATAATAAGAAATTAATATAAATATAAATAAGTATAATTATATCTTCTAGGATAGTTAGATAATACTTATATTATAGAAGGATAAGAGGATTACTTAAGTAGAATAATATTAATATCTTAGATTTCTAATAATAATAATAGGTATCAATTTTAGGTACTATCTTAAGACTTAGATAGGAATAGTAATAAATTATATATAATATTTAATAGTTTATTTAGACTCCTAAGGCCCCGCCTATTAACTCTAGGTATATAAGTAATTCCTAGCTCTAATATATAATTATAGGGCTCCTCTAATAGATATATAAATCTAAGAAAGACTAAAGAATCTCTAAGTATTTTATAAGGTTATAGCTAAGCTATTTTAATAATTAATAGTATAGATTACTTATAATAAGGGGAAATAATATTAATATATTATTAATCTAAGTAGCTTAATCTCTTTATAATAATAATTCTAGTTAATATAAATAATATATTAAGAGATCTTAAAATAGATAAGATGAGAATATATCTTATAATATATTCTTTAATAAAGGCTAAGTAGGAGATATTTAATAGTAGGATTTATAGCTTATTTAGAAAGAGATAGAAATCAATTAATATTTTAAGCTACTTATTACTTTAAACCTATAATAACTATTATACTATAATAGTTCTTAATATAAAAATATTCTAAGTACCTTTATTAGAAGTTAATATAAGTAGCTTTAATTAGATTAATTCCCTTAATTACTTATAATATACCTAGCCTATTAAATATAGATATATATTTTATAAGTTCTTTATTAAAATAGGAGGTCTTCCTTTAATATTACTTAGATATATTTATATATTATATATTATATAAATATAATTAACTTAGAAAGTTCTATTAAGGATATAAGTATTATAATATATTATAATATATTATATAACTTAATTAAAGTAAATAAAAGGTAAAGAGGAAAGATTAAATATAATTTAAATTAAATGTTAATTATATTATTATTAATTATCTATTATATACTAGTTAATTTAATTATACTTAGAAGGCCTTAATAGGAATTTATACTAAGTTACTTACTTTTTTCTATAAGAATTAGGGATAATAAGGTTAGGGAAGATAGTCCTAAGAAAGATAAAAAAAGGCCCAGTCCTTAGGAAGATAGAAAAAGGCCTAGTCTTAAGGAAAATCCTAAAGGCTTAGTCCTAGAAAAGATAGAAAAAGGCCTAGTCCTAAGAAAGATAGAAAAAAACCTAATTCTAAGGAAGATAGAAAAAGGCCTAGTCTTAAGGAAGATAATAAAAGCCTAATTCTAAGAAAGATAATAAAAGACTTAATCTAAGAAAGATAATAGATAGCTTAAGAAAAATACTAGGAAGGTAATAATATTTATTAGGATAAATAATATTATTTAGATAAGTAAAGTTATAATTAATATAAAAAATATAATAATTAAAGGAGAACTAGCTTCTTAAATAATAAAGGAAATAAGAAGGAAGACTCTAATAAATTTAAGAATAAAAAGGATCTACTATAATTTTTAATATAAGAAATAAATAAAGAAAGATTATAAGGAGATTAAGAACTCTAATAAATAAAGCCCTTACTTAAAGGTATATAAAGTATTAAGATTTAAGATTTAAGGAGATATATTATAAGAAGGGAGCTTACCTTAGAATAAAAGATAAAAATAGGGATTTAATATATAACAAATATATATTAAGCTTCTATTTAATCTTATAAAAGATAAATTTTTATTAGAAAATCTAAAACCTTAATCTTATAAGCTATTTTAAAAGGATTATTATTACGCCTTTAATAAATATATCTAAGAGGAATAATTATACTAGATAATAAGAAAGGATCTTATATATATAAAGTAGTAAGTTATATATTCCTAATAATAAGATTAAATTTTAACTCTTAATAAAATTAGATAAACTATATAATAAAGAGAATAAGGAAGGAAGAATAAAGCTCTAAATAGTTATTTAAATAATATTATAAAATTTAACCTTAAATAAGGATTAAGATAAATTAATAAAGGATTTAATTAAGAAATAAAGAAAAAGTTAGATTTATTAAGATAGAAACTTAATTTAGCTAAGCTCTATTTATAACGTACGTTAGAGTATAATATAATATACTTACCTAGTACGTATAGACGAGTATAGTATTACTTAGCAGGCTAAGGTACTAAGTAATACTACTACTCAAAAGGCTTAGTAACTAAGCGTACTAAGTATTAGCTACTACTTAGGGAGCTTAGTAGCTAAGTATACTAAGTATTACTCTTAGCATGAATCTTATATATCTATATAGATAGTGATGTTTCTAATAGATAAGAGCTTTATACTTAACTTATATTATAATCCTAGATATCTCTTAAGTACTAAATATAATACTTTATACTAGACCTGTTTAAATAAAGCCTATTTA
>JAABUK010005094.1_pt1 | contig 20807 bp, 51 predicted proteins | sample 5559141 | NCBI WGS metagenome assembly JAABUK01 (sample SAMN10711869, study PRJNA513367) | rock metagenome | isolation source: Antarctica rocks | place: Antarctica: Victoria Land, Pudding Butte nord | collected 2016-01-03
GCAGAAAAGGCTTATTGACCTTATCTATGTCTTCATCATAGATCTGGTTGATGCCCACAATGTAGCCATTGCCACACAGCAAAGCCAGAACACCAAGGGCAGCGCGAGGGAGCAGAGCCCAATCTATCAACTGCAACAGAAAAAAGAAAGTGATCAGAGGCTACAAGCAAAGGTCCAGACATTTGCAACTGGAATGTCCTTATGTTGATTGCAAGCTCACAATCCTGCTGCCTGTGCACATGAGACATGGTGCCTAGGTGATGGCATATGAAATGATGTGGAAGTCAAGCAGGTTGACAGACGATATAGACACAGCCTGGAAACTTGATCAGCGTTGCAAGCTGCAGGCGTGCCTGAGGGTTTTCTAGCACAGCCTTAGCAGTTACAGCGCAACTTCCTAGGATGGTGCCTCTGATGGTGTGCGGCCGTAGGAACTTCCAGAAGGCCTGCTGAAAAGCCAAGGCTTTCTGTGCCACTGAAGGGGCACCCTGCACTTGACAGGCGGGTTACATGAGATTCTGAGTAGTCACAGTTTGTGTCAGCTCGGCTTCGACAGTGCTAAAGGTCGCTGTCCGCAACATTTGGTTCGACAGGCTCACCGCAGCACCACCAGCTCCTGCGGCTGCAGCGCTAGCGCTTGCTACTGGTCCAGAATGGCGCTTGCGCTGTCGATACCTCACTGCCTGCATATTGCACTTAAACCTCGATGCCCAGTGCAGCGGAAAATCATTTGCAATGAGAAAGCCCGCAATCCTCCAACACTTGAAGGTAGCGCAGTTGTCTACACACCTGAGCGGACCAGCGAAGGTGACTTGCTTCACGGGTGTTGCTCCAGTGGCGAAGAGCGTTTCCAGGTCGTTGGCAGGGCAAACTTGCACAAAACGGCCTGTGCATGTCACACGCCTAATCTGAGCCCACCAACGCACCAACAGTCACTCATAAAAGTCGGTAACGCTTGCCTTATGTTTGAACAAGAGCCCGTGCATGCAGGTTGCTGCGAACGGACAGGGTGCATTCCCCTGCAAGTTGCAAAGATGTGTCAGCTTCTCACAAGCTCATGTGCCTATGGCCTCGAGGTGCGGTCAGAACGTAGGCCAGGCGCCGGAAATGTAGCTAGAACTAGGTTGATCGTGTTGCAACAGTTTTGTACGTCGTGCGTGAAATTCGCTTGAAATTTATGATCCCATCTATGATCATTCTCCTAGGTGGAACTTGACCGAGAAGATGTAAAATCCTCTCTCTCTCTCTTGGTTCTTTCTTTCTGGCGTGTCCAATGATGCAGCTTTGCTCAGCTTGACGTCTTCGTTTGGTCGTGATGGTGCCTGCAGCTGTGCGGTCATCTGCTGGGTCTTGCAGTTTTGTCTTGATCCGTCGCTCATGGCGTCAGGGGGAGAGCGTCTGAGAAGCTTGACGACTTGCATCTTTTGCTGTACATTGTGTTCTTCACAGTGGTCTCGTGGGACTGCTAACTGATCACAGCTTCTCAGATGCAAGGTGACGTTACCTTCGCCCTTTGCACCTGTCAGGAGGCACTCCTTCATACTTGCAAATTCACTGAGTCAAACCCTGCAGAGTCCGAGACGGAGACAGCTCCGGAATTCAGCGTGTCATGGTCTGATTATGCCACGACCACCTCAGATCACACCTGGACATTAGCAAACCTACAAGTGCTTCATGAGCTGCGTAATCCTATATTTGTGGTTGTGCCTAGTATTGTTGAAAGCAGTCATAGGTATGCAACTAGCAAGTAACATACTAGTGACTGCAGATCCACTGCTACAAGTGCAAGGGGTCTTGTGCCTGCAGTCCGGGTGGGCTTCTGCACACTGCTCGCTGTGTCTTCCAGAATGCAGAGTCTCTGAAAAGATTTGGGCTGCCACTTCCTGCACATGTGTTCTCTGAAGACTTGGAGCACCTCCCAGCAGACGATTGCAAAATCAGGAGGGATTGGATCACCAGAATTATGCTGGTAAGTCAGCAGTGGCCAGTTGATGCATGCATCATGCTTGCGCAGCTGCTGTGATACTTGCCTCATGGCCATGGTAATGTTGCATTGTGGTGTGCTTGATAGGGCAAAGGCCAGGGATTCCGATCTCGCATAGATATGCATCAGATGCTGGGGTCAATGTTTGACAATGTGAACAAGATGCCGCATGCTCTGGCCAGATTGGACAGCAAGGTATGCTTCTGTCTGTGCATTCAGTGTAACCCTCAGATGAATTCGCAAGTCCTTTGCATGCCTGTAACTACCTTTGACAACATTAGCACTACAAGCAAACATTTGAATGTGATCAGATACAGCCAGACTGAGCAATGCTGGTCAAGTTTCTACTGATGTGATTGTCCTCACTGCACTGTACATGTTTGCAATACAAGTTGTAGGCAACCAATAGTACTGTGGTGCTGTTGCACAGCCAATCCGGATGCAGACAGCAGCAAGCAAGGTGGAATTGGCAGTGCTGCATGTGATAGAGGCAGAGCCTAGCTCGGCTGATATGGGGGCCATGTGTGAGAGGAACCCCCTGCACTCCTTCATGTTTGACGCCCACGGCAAACTGTTGAACGCCAACAAGGCTACCTTTGAGGCTTTTCAGTCCTGCCCTCCTGGTATCATACCCCCTTTGTGACCATTATGACCTACTCCGCGGTTGCTGTAACAGATCTTGGTACTTGTATACATGCTACATCTTGTGCTATTGACATGCAATTACTCGTGGAAAGATCTGTAATTGCCTCCTGTTTCATGTTGTTTTGTTCGCAAGCCCGTCTGTGCAATGAGGCCTATCTCACGTGAAGTCTGGCCTGTCTTGTGTGGTGCTATCATCTAATGCCATATGTGCATGCAGATCCTGTTGCTGACAGGCACATCACTCTGAAGAAGCTGTTTCGCTTGGGCTACTATCCTGGTAAGCTTCATGATCAATTAGTGCAACAAATGGCTTTCTGTATAGCTCTGTACACCGTGTGGACATGCTGACATGCCTCTGGGAAGATTGCATTCATTGTTGGCTCACTTTTGCACAGTCATCTCACAGCTCTGTGGCCCTCAGAGGGTGCAGTCATCAGGTCTTGGGTATTGGAACATCTCGCCTGCTGAGCTGCTGGCATGATCACACTGTTTGCCACCATCAGAGCTGCTGTCATCACTTTTGGTCGTGTTCATACCAAAGAGCACAAGCATGTCCTCACATGTATCTGCATATACATGGGCGGTGACCTTTGTAGGCGGGCAAGAAGAGGCACTGGCTGCATATGAGGAAGCCTATAATGACATCTTCAACTTAAAATTGGATTGTCACAAACATCCTCAGCCTCACAAGAGCAGGAAGGATGGTACCATTAAATGGGAGATGATTGAGATGTGGCCGATGCAGGTTGATCATCAACAGCAGTGCAGATGTAGCTGCATTTCCCTCATGCCCATGATGCATGCCAGTGTAAATGTATGCACCAATCACTTGCATATAGCTGTGCTCACCAAGTCACATGGTGCAGTCGTGTGTGCTGTTGCAGGATCCAATAGACGCATCACCTGCAGTGCTTGTGAAGAAGTATGATATTACTGCACAGAAGGATTTGGAGCTGAAGCTGTCCATACAACAGCAAAAGTTGCAGAGGTGAGCAAGTCGCCTCCTGCAGGCAAAGTTTGCAGGCGATGCCAAGGCCTCTTATAGGCAGCGCACAACTGTCTGGATTCAGTCTGCCTACAGATGCATTGTGCCCAACAGAATGGCATTTCTTTTTGTTGTCAGATGGATGCCTCCTTACACCACCAAGTCTGTCATTCTGTTCTGTGCTGCTCTGCACACGCCATCTGACTTGCCCCTTGAGTTTGACCATCAAAACAGCCCTAACATCCCACCTTCCACTTGTGTCATAATCGCCTAACACAGCATGCATGCCGCACCACATCAGGCTTTGGAGCAGTCCACCAAAGGCTGTGCTCTTGATGCGTCATGCATCTCCTCCCTCCCACAGGTGACAGCGTAGAGCTGTAAGAGACCTCTTGTGCATGAAAGCATTGGGCAAGGCACTTAGGGGGTTGCACAGAGACTGATGCTGGTGTCCAGCTGTGCTGACATGGAGCCAGCTCAGCTCTGTGTATCAGCAGGGACCATTCCTGGCCCACATGTGTCAAACTTGTGATCAATACAGTTACAGGCAAATGCCAAACGTTGGTGCTGCTGCACTGGCTGCAGAACTCTTGTGTGTGTGAACAGAGCCTTGCATGCATACAATCATGCAACGATGCTGCAGGCAAAATCAGGAACTGAAAAGGTACTGTGCACCAGCTGCAGAAACCTTGTCTGTTTGAATAGGGCCATACATGCATGCAATCATGCAATTGTGCTGCAGGCAAAATCAGGAGCTGGAGAGGTATTCTGCAAGCGTGGTGGAGGACAAGGTGCGGCTGCAGGAGCAGGCCGACAGCCTCTCCCAGCGCCTGGAAGCCGTCCTGCATGACAAATTTGAGAGGAAGAGCTTTGATGCTGACACCCCAATTGACAAAACTCTCGCGTACCTGCAGTCTGTCATACAGGTACAATTTGCACGCCTACTTGCTGTTGGCAAGACAGACAACATGCATTAGTCAGCCAGCGGACCAGGCTGCCTATGTTACGGGCGCTTTTTTCTGCTTGAGATTTGCTCTATGATCTCAGAGGTGTTGTGTCTCTTCCACTGCTGTGGGTCTGCTGTCGTGCACACCTGTCTCATGTACCTTCAGCTGCAGCCGGAAGCCTCTAGCCTACAGTCTGTACTGATGACACTTCAAGCATATTCAAGCTGGCATCACTGTGTCTTGCCTATCTGATGCCACATCAACAGACAATTGTATCCTGTCTTCAAGACTGCATGTGCAATGCAGCGAGCATTGACACCAGCTGCATTCCATCATGGCACTCAACACTGTATGCGGCTGAGACGTGTGCTTACTGCTGGATCTGCTGTATTGGACAGTGTGATCATCACTAGCCCCCTCTGCAATCTTGGTCCTGACTGATCACAATGCAGTAGTCTACTGCTAGCCAGGCTGTAACATACCATCGCTGTGTGTGAATGTATGTTGATGTGCAGGGCAGCTCCCTGCCGGTGCAGGCAGCCCTGGACCTGTACCACATCCTCAGCGAGTCAGGCGCAGACTTACGGCAGCCTATAGGGCTGAAGAAGCAGCTGCTGCAGACTTACAGCCTGGATGCCGATGTGGGCCAGTCCATGCTGCAGCTCCTGCAGGTCCACTCTCAATCACCCACCCTGCTGCGGCAACGCTGCATTTGCACATTCTTGAAACTTTGATTTGGCTGCAGTTGACATTTTGCGGCTTGTGAAAGCATATTGAGTGCTGTACATGCGCTGCCATCAACTTCCTGTGCCGATGAACTCGCAGCTTTGTGTTGAGATGTTTGCAAATTGTCTGTTGAAAGTGTGCTTATGGAATGTTGCTTAGGATAGGTCTGGCCAGGACTTGTTGCTGCTGTTGCCTCATGCTGCTGCTCTACATAGGCAGGCTGTACAAAGGGTGGCCTTGACCAATTCTGCAATTCCAAATAGCTTGTAAGTTTACCGTGTGTTTGCACTATGTTGAATGCAGGCTTCAAGGCTTACTGAACAATAGCACTAAAGCTTCCTGAATCTCAAGGTGGCACTGTCTTGCAAGTGCCCACTGCTGCATTATTTGCATTATGCCTGCTAAAATGGGACATATCATAACTTGCTTTGTTCCTTGCACACACTCACAGGGCCTATGCAACTTTCAGTACGTCTCTCAATATACATACACAGCGAACATGAAATCAGCATGCGGACTGGTCATCCTTAGTATGCAGGGGTGTGGGCAGAGTGAGGCGCCCTTCCCAGGCCCAGGGGATGCAGCACCGGGTCAGACAGAGGCGGCTGGTGGGCCCTTGGTTCATCGCACTTCCTCCTTAGCTAGTGCCAGCCTGATGCCATCCATCACACCTGCCCTTGAGCGCCAACTGCAGGTCCCTCTCGATCTCCTGTGTGTTTAACTTTGGTCTCCATCTCTGTCTGCAATTCTTACCTTGTCTGCTGTATCTCTGTCTTGCACATTCATTGGGGAGCACATGTGGCGGATGCACAGCATTGGGACTGGCATTATGGTATAATCAAATGTAAGCTGCTTGCAAGACACGCGACAGAGATGCTTGCCGATCACATGCATGGTTAGTCTGTGTAATTCTGAGGCAGGCTGTGTGGTAGCACAGCCTGCAGCAATTTGATTGATTGATTGATTGATTGACTAATTACCACCTGTGCCAGCCTTTGCTCTTGCATTAGCCAGGTAGGTGTTAGGAATGCCTCACCCCTGCAGCAATGCTCAGTAAAGAGGCTGCCTGCTTGATCATGTTGTTAATGCTGATGTGCAGCTCGTAAACAACACATAAACACTGCAATTGCCAGCAAGAGAAATGTCTGTTTGAAATGTTTCAAAGCTACACTCAGGAAAGTGTGATGTCTGCAGGATGCGGGCAGCAACTGGCAGTTTGACATCTTTGCATTTGCAGAGGAGACTCCCAACAACACTCTGTCTCTGCTGGCTATGCACTGCTTCCAGCAGAGCGGCGTGGTGCAGCACTACAAGCTGCGTGAGCGCCATTTCTGGCGCTGGGTGCAGCGCATAGAGAGTGGCTATGTTGCATCCAATCCCTACCACAACAGGCAAGTCTCATCTGCTCAAGCAGCAACCGGTGCCCAGTAACTGCATAGATGCTGTCAGACATTGCATCATGTAGCACCGTCTCATGGGCTCCAGGTAAGTCTCATGTCAGTAGCTGTAATGTCAACAACTGTAATGCCAACAACTGAAATGTCAAGAACTGTAATGTCAACAACTGCAATGTCAAGAACTGTAATGTCAACAAATGCAATGTCAACAACTGTAATGTCAACAACTGTGTCTTGAAGCACTTGAAAAGATGGCACAGCCACTCTACCTCATGTGTAAGTTGTTGCTGGTAGACACTGCGCTGTTGAGCAGGAGGTGTGTGATACGTTGTGGTGTGCAGTGTGCATGTGGCTTCAGTGCTTCAGATGGCACACATGCTGCTGACTCATGGCGGCATCCGGCAGAGCAATGCCATGGGCATGCAGGAAGTGTACGGCACCTACTGGTCTGCCATCACCCATGACTTTGAGCATGGCGGACTCAACAATGACTTCCTGGTATGCAACAATGACTTCCTGATATGCAACAATGACTTCCTGGTATGCAACAATGACTTGCTGGTATGCAACACCTTCTCTGCTGGGTTTAGAGCTTGACTAGTCCACTATGCAAGCAAGGTAGTGATGAGAAGCTACCAGGCAGCCTGGTATAATACTTGGCTTCTCTTCAACTTGACGCCGAAAGGCGTAGTCTTTTCTTTTCGTTTTCGTCCCCCCTCTGATGCCAAGCTGTGCCTGCAGATTCGCACATATCACCCTCTGGCCATCTGCTACAACGATCAGTCTCCCTTGGAAAACCATCATTTGGCGGCGGCATCCAGGATCACTATCCTAGAGTTCCGCCATGTGTTTGTAAGTATCATACATGTGCCAGGCAACAGGTTGACAAAGCGATGCTGACTGGTAGCACTCTTTGAATGCTTATTGGGCAACAGCTTGAAAGATTGATATTGAGTAGTTGCACTGTTTGAATGCCTGTAATGGCAATGCTGCTGTCCTGCTGCTATACATAGCTCATTAATCACCAGTGATACTACTGCTATGACAATTGCTGGCTATGCATTGAATTACCTGAGAGTAAAATGCCTGGCACACTGTTACCACGGTGGTGTTGTCAACCACTGTGACAACTGCACTGCCTCATTACCTGACGGCCTGGTTACCTGACGGCAAGCACATGTGACGATGCAGGGAGCTTTGGAGTTGGCAGAGGATGCAGTGTCATTACGCAAGCAGATCATCAACATGGTGCTGGGTACTGACATGAAGAAGCATTTCGACATTGTTTCCAGGTTTCAGGTGCCTCTAGCTCCAGCTCAGCAGATTACTAATTGGGTTGTGCGTGCCTACATGACACATGTGCTGAGTCAGCCATTGTGCCTGTCTGCATTACATAATATCTGCAGATGCAGCCATACTTGACCTCACTGATGAAGCCATGACAGAAGGTGCATGTGGCCTGCAGGCGGCGTTCAAGAAGGCACCTTCTAGTGGCAATAGTACAACTGAGATTGACTGGGCAGCTGTGAAAACAGAGGACAAGACTCTCATGCATCAGGTCTGCTCCATCATTCCCTTGCCTTCAGTTGTACAGCTTACCAGCATTGTTGTGGCTACAGTCACATGTGCTCTGCCTGCTTAGAAGCCATGACCGGACTTGAGATAGCTATCACCGCTGGTGGTGGTGTGAGCAATGTTCTGCACCAAGCTACACAACCTCCAGCTCTGGTGTACCCATACTGAATGCACTCTGTAAAGATGGCCCCATGGGTAGTCTACCTAGGGAGTGTCTCACAGGATTTGTATCAGTGCAGATGCTGCTGAAGTGTGCTGACATTGGTCATCTGGCGGCAGATGTGTCTACACACAAGCGCTGGGCCTACCAGCTGGAAGAAGAGTTCTTCCGCCAGGTCTACAACCCCTCCGTGCCTACTTTGTTTGCAAAGCACATGCATGTGTCATATGATGCGATGGCGCTGTGCCTTCTCGTTAGACGTCTATCTGACGTCTGCAGATGTCTATAACTCTGTAGTTCATCAATCTGGATAACATGTCTGTATTCATGTGCATAAGCCTGTGCCAACTTGCTGGCAAGCATTCATGTGAAAAGGCAGCTTGCATGGCTTGCAGGGGGACAAGGAGAAGGCTTGTGGCTTGACAGTCAGCCCACTGATGGACAGGGAGCATGCTGGCGGAATGACCAGATCTCAGGTCAGGCTCTTGTATCGTGCTGTGCGCTCTTCAAGTCTTGCATCAAACCATGTACACCATTGTGTGCATTCCCACATGTGAGGGACTTCAAAAGATCACAAATACTGACCTCTGGCAATCAGCTTTGAGACTATACTTTGCAGTGCTAGCAGTGGTAAGAATCATGACAGATGCATGGCTGCAAGCCGCCTGTTACATAGACTTGCTCTCTGCTCAACTGGCGTTGCATTCTATCACACTGGTGAATGGCACAGTGTACTCATGCACCTTTGCATATGCAGTTGGGCTTCTTGAACATAGTGGGAATCCCCCTATTCAAGGCAATGGCAGAATTGTTTGAAGGCACGCAGCCCATGCTGGATGGTGTACTGGCCAACTATAGACAGTGGGAGGCAGCAGCTCAGGCTTCAGAGGCAAGTATGAAGTGAGGGGCAAACAGGGGGCAAATTCAGTGTTGACCAAGATTGTGTCAGTCAACACGGTCAATCATTACACCTGTTGTGTCATGATTGCCTGTGCATCTTTAGCTCTTATTGTCAGCAAATACGTCTGTCTTGAGTTTGGTGCTGCCAGACCTAGTTGTGCATATCGCACAACAGAGGCCGTGACACGTGTACAAATGTCAGCTTACTTTGCAAGTAGATGCCTATGCTATTATCCACCATAACTCCGGTTGCAATGCATTGCAGCAATGAGTACTGTCATGAAGTGTTCAGCTGTAGAGAGAAATTGAAGAAGTCGCTGCAGATGCAAACTTCATGCAGTTCGGACATTTGAACATGTAAAATGTGATGGTATCACGCAGGCTGATCTGCCTGCTGAGTGGACTCTGTTCGTTCGATGGCTGGATTCCGTCAGTATCGCTTGTGTACTACGCGTAGTATTCCAGAAACAAGAACTTAAAAATGCAACCTGAGCATGCATGCATAGCAACATTTGAGTTTATTCAATGCAAACAAGATGTTCGCTTGACTGCATGAATTGCAGTTAGCAGGACTACTGAGGCAGGGCCTCATGCATCTCAGCATCTCCTCCAGAACCAGCTGTCACCAGTGCCAAAACATCTGCAGCATGTGCTTTGACAGCGGAACTTCTGTTGTCTGCAATCATAGCATTGAGCTGCTCTCTAACTGATGCTTGCTTTTCAGCAGACAAATGTTGCCCTCCTTCTGTTGCTTTCAGTACCACTGCCAAGGTGTCGAGGGCAGCGGTCTGCAGCTGCGCAATCTTCACATCCTGCGCCGCCCTTACAACCCCTGCATCACCACACACCTCTGCGTCACAATCTCAGCATTCAGCTGGCCCACCAATGTGCATGTGCATAGGACAAAAACACCCAGACGTGTCATGCAAACAGCACCGTTTGGAGTCCATTATAACATAGCTGGAGTGTGCCAGAGTACCTGGAATGAGTTCCATGAAGAGTGCAGCCTGCTCCTGCGGCACACTGCCAGACTCAGCCTCCTGCAGCTTGGCAACAAAGGCCTGCGTAGTCTTCAAGGCTGCAGCATGTATCTGCCAAGAGAAACCTGCAATTCCACAGACCAATGATCTGTACTAGCCGTCATGTGCCAGATGATCAACATCTGATGCAACAAGCAGTGCAAACATGGTAGCTGTGACCCAAGCACACAGTGCATGCTGAAGCGCAGGTGCATAGGGGGTTGCTGTAAGGCCTAACCAGGCTGAAATTGAAGATCTGTTCAATCACAATGCAAAAGCGTGAACTTTGCAAGGGCATACTAAGCTGCTGCATGTGGCCAGCATCAGCATCTTAGCTTACGCACCTGGCTGCAAAGATTCCTGCAATGCTTTGGCCATACTGGGTGCCTGCTTCAGCGCTGTCTGCTTGGATGCTGCCTGCCAGGCTGCCTGCAAAGCCTTCAGGGTGGGCAGCAGAGGCAGAGGTGGCTCCTTGTCCTCATCCTGCTCTTCCTCAGCAGAGCCCTGCATCGCAATCATCATAGCCAGATTGCTGTTTTGACGCCCAAAGGTCTGTGCGTCAATGTCCACAGGTAGGGGTACAGAAGAGATACAGCAGGTGAGACAGGTGCATTGGCTGTGACTGGCACAAGCTGATGCAAGCATTGCATCAAAAAGTTGCAGAGGATTTGCCAAAAACACAGCAGATGGGGCTGACCTGGCCTGAGGTTGAGGTGGCTGCCTGGGTGTGCTGCAGTGGGGTTGCTAGTAAGGGACCAGCCACACTCTCAAAATGGTCCTCACTGGAGAAAGCTTCCAGGGCTGTTTGCAGAGCTTCCAGAGCTGCTTGCCTGTGCCACACAATACAAAACCCACTTGATACACGGCTAGAACCCTCAACCCAATCTTGTTCATTTGTGCATGCCTGCTGATGCACGACGGACACATGCATCACAGCCTCATCAAGTACACCTAGCTGCAACAAAGCTGCAAAGGGAAAGGCACAACACAACAGAAAAAGCTGTTCACCTGTAAGTCTGTTTCTTACGAGCCAGGGCAGCCATGAGGGCATCTACAACAGCCTTGCTGCTGGAAGTTGGCTGCGTACTCGACATGATTGCCTTGGGTGCAGCTTTGCTGACGGCAGCTACTGCAGATAGCATGGCCTCCTTGCCATCCCATAACCGGCCAGGCAGCTCCTGCAACAGGTTTTGCACCACCTCAGACGTGCTCAGCAGCCCATTTTGATGTCGGCAACATACAAAGAGAGGGTCACAGCACAGCAGTGTCTTGCATGCAAGATCATCAAGATACATCACTGTCAAGGACACACGACATAGTCCTCGCATGATAGTCACAATGATTGACAGGTGGCAGCAGCAGCAGCAGGCTTAGTGACCTGGAGGAGTGTGGCCATGAGGGCAGGGGCGTGGGGTGGAAGGGCATCGCCCCCAGCCTCAGCAAGGTCTGCCAAAGCTTTTGCTGCAGCTTTTTTCTGACCCCATTGCTGACTGGACAGCCCTGCAACACAAACGCTGTCGCTGCAATCACAGTCTGAAACACTCAGTTGCAAAATCAGACTCTGCAGGCGGTTCCTGAAAATGAAGGACTGCCTACATAGTGTAGCAAAGATTTTGCTGCTCATCAATGCAAGCAACTGATGACAAGTTTTGCAGACACATTTTCAGCAAGGTACGATGACTTAGACAAGGCAAAGTAGAAGAAGAAAACATGATACTTTAGTATGCACAGAGGGAGCGTGAAGAGTGAATGGAGTACCGGCTGTGATGAGGGGGACAAGGTCTGCCATGTACATGCGCAAGGCTGCAGAGATACTGGTAGTGCCCTCCTCCCAGATCTCACCCCATAGGGCCGCCACTGCGCTGTCCTCGTCAGACTTGGCAATGAAGGCCAGCGGAAGCACCTGCACCAGACTCACATTCATCAACCAATCTCAAAATACTTGACAGCAGCAGTGAATCTGTATAGCTGAGTGTGACTGTAAGTGTAAGTCTGACAACAGTGCATCAATACAGATTGTATCAGACCAAAGTGCGCTGTGCATCAGGTGCTACTGACATACTCAGTATATGATGTGGGTGCAGAAAGTTGCAGCTTGAAGCAGAGATGACCTGCGACGCTTGACCGGAGAAAGCCTCCGCTGCCTGCTTCTGCAGTTCTCTGACCAACATGCCAGAGAGCAGGCGAGCTTCTCTGTCACCTGCATGATCATCACGACTCTTATGCATCATGTACAGCAGACAGCATGCCTATGCAGGAGCCTCTGGCATGCAACTAGTTGCTGAGCATTTGCAAGACAATGGATCAGATGATAACCAACATGCTTGTGGCTGATAGTGAACTGACCTGGAGTTGTGTACATGGCAACAGCCTCTTCCACAAGCTTGGCCAGGCGCGCCTCTGAAGTGTACCTGGCCACACTGCCTGCAGCCTGTGCATATGACCTCTGCACTGTCGTACTCTTCTCTGCCCTGGCAGCTGTCACCAGAGCCTGCACACAACACCAGGCATGAAGCAGTTGTCACAATAGTAAGTTTCCTCTCATCCCTGCATCAGACCTTTCATGCTGAAAAGCATGAGTCCACTCATGGAGTTTCAAGATATGAGCAGCAAGCTGTCGACAAGTTGTGTAGAGAAGGTCACAACAAGGGCACTACAGCTGTTGGGCATGGCTTGCTATGTTTGACTTAATGGTTGCACTGCAGCTGCACTTGCTGGGCAGCGCCTCTTTGGTGTGGGTTGCTGACCTTGATGAAGGCTGGTGTATGTGGCTTGATGTCAGCTCCCTGGCGGGTGGTGAGGGAGATGATGAAGCGGGCGCAGCCTGTCCTGGTGTTCAACCCAATACCTCTCTTCACCAGAGCGCATAGCTTTGGTACCTGTTTTACACATATACGTATGTTTACATTAACGCGTTAACTCTGCGGCCACTTGTAATCCTGCCTTTACTGGCAGTGCCATGTTGAGCCTATACACAAGCAGGTAGACAAGCATGCAGGCATAGCTTGCTGCCACGCAAACGCTGACTTGGCACCAGGAGCACGAGGGTGTCAGAACTCGAGCCAAAAACATGGTAGATGCCCTGAAGTTGAGCAGATGCAAGCAAGCCAAGGTGAAAGCAGCAGCAGTGGCTCACCATGTCATCAAGGGTTTTGCCATTGGCATAGCGAGCACACAGATCCAGGGTGTCATTCATTGGTGATACCTTCGACATATTCACTCTTACATTCTCCAGCTTGTCTGTGTCTACCCCAAAACGGTCAGCATTCTGCTCAATGTAGTTCAGCCGGGAGTCCTGTAGGCAGTGGCAGTCAGCTTTGCCGCATGTCACCGCATGTCATGCGTAAGTCATGGCCAGCCCACATGTTGTAGGCATGACTGCAGCCACATCACTTACTTGGAATGCCTTAAAGTGCCTTCAAGCATGAGCATAGCTCGACAAATGCCAGGACATCTGTCATGGTCGCATACACAGCACATTCCAGCCAGTAAAAGACCCAAGTGCTCTGCATACCTCCATGCCTGACAGGCTTTCTAGCATTGTGACTGATAGGTCAGCCAGGTGGGGCTGGATCTGAGCAGGCCCTGAGGCCTTCACCATCTTGGCTATCATGTCCAGCCCCATAGCCCTCACCTCGGCCACCTGACTGGTCACGCCTGCATCAACACAACACCTACAACAGGCACATGACAAAGAAGGATACTGCTGCATTGTCATGCTGTGATAGCGTGACATTTGGCCAAACTGGCTTCCTCATGCATGCACTGAAGTATGCCAGAAGACAGCTGGAACAAGCACACAGAGCCACTGCTAAGAGCTTCTGAGAAGCAGAGGTGCCATTGTCTTACCTTGCTCAAGCAATAATGGCAAAGCCAGACCAACAGCCTCTTGGGCTTCCTTGGTCGGCGTGACTTGTGGGTCGCACAGTCTCAGCGTGAGGTTGCGCAGTGTCTTGCCAAGAATGGAGGCAGCACCACGCACGCTCTCCTTGATGTCGTCTGCGGCACGCAGTGTCATGGTCCAAATGTTGCGCAGCTTGTCTTTCAGCTCTGGCCATCTTCTGCCTTGCAGCAGGTCTGACAGGGCGTTACAGCTGGCCTCTCTGTTGCGCCACAACCTGCCACCCATTTCCTGCAACAGCATGTTGTGTTGACGCATGCTACATGAAGTCTGTGTCTGGAACCAGTAGGCAGATGTCTGTTTGACATACAGTTTATAGCGCATGTTACTCGCTTTCAAAGTGCTTCATCAATTTTGGCATACATGGCTTGGTATGATGCCAATGTTACAAATGCGCGGAGTTGATCTTGATTGAAGGGTATGCAAAAATAGTGCGATGCTCACTCTCGGTTCTAACGAGCATAGTACGTCAACGGCGACATATCTGAGCTGTACTTGTCACAACAGCAGACAGCAGACTTCCTTTGAGACCAGACTCAACATCAGAGAGCATCTTGGCATGTATGGCTGTCTCACAGAGGATGCACGACAGCATTGAGGCGCTGATGAAAGAAGGTACCTTGAGAAGTTCCTGCAGAATAGCACCAAAGTGCTCATCCACAGTCTTCTTTGGCTCAGCCACCAGCGCCCTCCAGATGTGAGACATGGAGTCCCTGACACGCGCATTGGGGTCATACTGATACCGGTACAGCTTGGGGACCAGCTTTGCAATGTACGGCCCAAGCTGTTCTCCAGCCAGCTTAGCAATGGAAGCAAATCTGCACAGTAAGTTCACAACAAGTCATAGAGTAGAATCTGGTCAGATGGTGGGTTCAGATGCTTTTTTATCTTTGAATCTCAACATGCGTGTTTTGTTTGGGGTTGTGGGAGCTGCCAAAAGGTGTGCTGTGCAATGCAAGCTGAAATCTTGTGCGACTGTATACTAGCATTCATGCAGATGAAGTGTGTTGCGCAGACACAGGTTGCGCTTGAGGTGGCCTACCCAAAGGCTGCGCCACGCGAGGAGTTGATGGAGGCATGGTGGTTGGCGAGGTCCATGAAGCGGTACACCAGGTCTGGCTGGCCCATATCTGTGGCCAATGCACACAACTCCTTGTAGGTGGACAGACTGCCACCCCCTGGGGCCTCGCCCATAGACCCCTCCTCAAATACCTGGGTTTCCCCTGTCAGCTTGACTGCTCTGCGCTTCCTGGCGCCACCTGCATTCAAGTCACACGCTGAACACCTGCTTGTACTGTGTAGCTTGTGATACCGTGAGGTTTGTCATGTGACCTCAACAGTCTGACCAGTACTTTGTCCGCCAGCACAGAACACGGAAAAGCATCATAGACTTTATGCACAACATTTGGCTGCTATCCCTTCAGTGAGCTGTCAATGTGTGTAGCGCACATGCTGTTCAATGGCACATGAGACAGGGCAGGAGCATAGAACCTTGCAGAACCCCCATAAGGCCGTCCAGGAGCTGCTTCTGTGCTGACTCATCTCCCAGGCTGTACACCACACTCATCCCCCGAGAAGCCATCTCTTGAGTCAGCTCGTTCTGGTCACCCAGCAGATGACTGAATGCCTCTTGGATGTCTGGCAGCAATGGCATAAGCTTGGCGTGCTTGCCAGTGTAGCTGACCAGTGACAGCAGCCACACACAACCAGCGCAGCGCACCTGCGCACTCACACCCCACCTCACCATCACTCAAAGACTGTCAAACCAATATGGCTACGGGTGATGTCATGACAACACATGCAATTCAAGATTTGGAGCAAGGTTCACTGATGTATTCATGCACGGTGAAGCAAATGTAGATGCTTAGTCACTTCTTGGAGCTTGTATGCACCGCCATGTTGCGCTGGCTGGCTTACCTCAGCACGAGAGTGAAAGACAAGCTCCTGCATGACCTTCTTGATGATCTGGTCCTGTGCTGCTGTCTGGTCAGCACTGTCAGAGGAGCTCTCATTGTGGCCATTCAAGTGTGGTGAGGGTGCAGCAGAGTCTGTGTCCATGTCCTGGACACCCTCTACAGCCTCTGACGTGGTGCCAGCTCCCTTGGAATTAAGCCAGGTGGCAATGGAGTGGAAGGAGGTGCGCAACACAATGTCAGCAGACACAGGGACCCCTGCAGTTGCAGTCACAGCTGTAAATGGTGGTTCCCATGATGCTGTTGCTGGTTACAAGGTCGCAAGCTTATAAAGGCAGGGAAGTTGTTGTCTGTATGCTTGTGCATCTGTTGTCCTCAATGCAGCTGGTCACAGTGACATTGCCTTTTCAGGTGGTGTTTGAGCAGGGTGTGCACGACCTTTGTGTGAAGCTGGAATGCACAGTGCTGGCGATCATGCGGACTCTGACAGATGAGAAACTGTACCTCCAAAAGCAAAGCACAGGGCTTCTCCGACAGTGAACAGCACATCTTCATTCTTGTTGAATCCTAGTGCAAACAGAGCCTCCAGAGCAGGATCCAAAACAGCTTTGACAGGGTGGCCAGCACAACAGTGCCCCGCTGCAATGGCTGCCTTCTGTACAACCTTGACATCCTTGTCCTTGGTGAGGGCCACAATGCGCTGCATTGCACTCTGCCTGGAAGCCATGTCATCACATGCTGGGCTGCTTGACTCAGCTCCTGTCCCCTTAACTGTAAATGTACTGGACACTGAAGCTGATGGTGGCTCTTGAGGAGGAGACTTTGACCTCTTGGCTTCAGGTGCAGCTTCACTTGATGACTGCGGCTTCTCCGGCGATGATGCTGCAGCAGGGGTAGGTGTATCTGGGAGAGGAAGAGGGCCTCTGAGGCCAGCACATCCCAGGGCTGCTGCTGCTGTGGCTGCCAAGGCATGCTGGGAGTGTTTCAAGGCATCACACAGCGCTACAACGGCTTGTTGTTGAGCCTCCTTGGACAGGGCCGGTTGACCTGCAGGCAACACATGATGTGACAGTCCTGGCACATTTGACCTGACTGACTGCTAGACAATCTGTGTCTCAAACAACGGCAAGCAACCAAGTGCGCTGTGTACTAAAGCAATGGCATGCGCAGCAAGAAACTTGGGCACACAGTCACTAAGCGGGCGTGTACATAAGAGACACTGCTGCGTATGGCAGCCAGCGTTCAATGTCTGAAGCACCATGACCCTCATGTGCCTCAATGAGAAGGAAGGATTACCTGTCATGGCTTGTGCCAGCACGTATCCTGTGCCTCCAAGATAGCCATCTTGCACCTCAAACTTATGTTTCTTGACGTCATGATCACCAAAGCCAGCTATGAGCTCTGTCAGGAAGGCTTCAGCACTCGCTGGTTTGACTGCTAGCATAACAATGCCGCATAGCTTGCCAGCAGTGTCACGAGCTGCAGACAACCAAGCTTATTTATATGACGGTACCAAGCTGGCAGAATATACAGACACAACGCTTAGATGAATGTCGTGTTCAACACAGAGGCAGGCAAACCCTGCGCTTGCGTTATTGTTGTTGAGCCGTTGGTCTTGTTGATCTTTATGCTGACCGGTCAAGCAGTCAATAGGCTTTGCAACATGAAGATAATTGCAGGCTCACCTGTAGCATCTGTGTGAGTGAGAAAGGACCTGAGCCAGGAGAGCTGACCCCTGTACAGTCCAGCGCACTGCTCAGGTGAGTCTGATGCCACCTCCAGCAAGGCCTGAATGGCGGTCACATGCAGCTCACCAGTGGCGTCCTTTACCAAGGCATGCTCTAGAATACCTGCATACATGCTGACAGCTATTGGAGTGCACGATGATCATACCACGAAACTCCTTTGTAGGACTCACACTTGCAAAAGGTGAAGGTTCGGAGCGACAACTTGTAACCAGCCTGGTGATCTAGTACTTGCAGGTTTAACCATAGTCAGCATGACATGTTACTTGCACACAAGGCGTGATAAGTCATTACCTAGATAGTCCTGTGAGACAGACTTAGGGTCATCTGTGTGCTGTTTCCTGCACTCCCGCAGGAAGGTGATGAGTGCCAGGTAGGCTTTAGGCTGCAATGGCAATGGCTTGCTCATGTCCAGGGAGCCTCTGCCTGTTGCTGCTGCCTGCTTCAGGGCTGCCTGCCTGCTCTGAGTGTATGATACCATTGCTCCCAGCTGTGGGTAAGTCACCTTCATCTGTGCTGCACCTGCAACCACCAGAGCCATCGCAGTTTGCATGCACATCAGCATTGACTGCAGTTCAAACACAAGTGCTGACATTGCGGTGAATGAGCTATGCATTTTGAACATGTGCCTTGAGATGTGTCTAAGACCCCTGGTCACGATATGATACTGGATCTCACTAGTTTGACGCCAAAAGGCATAGTCTTTTGTTTTGTTTTGTTTTGTTTTGTTTTGTTTTGTTTTGTTTTGTTTTGTTTTGTTTTGTTTTGTTTTGTTTTGTTTTGTTTTGTTTTGTTTTGTTGTGTTTTGTTTTGTTTTGTTTTGTTTTGGTTTGGTTTGGTTTGGTTTGGGTTGGTTAGTTTTGGTTTGTGTTGTCTAAGACCTACCAGTCAAACAAACTTTGGTAAGTGAGCAGACTGCACTTTGCAATCACCCAGAACTCTGCTCATGTGCTTCATTGACGAGAGACTTGTGTTGAACAACTGCAGAGGAGTTACCTGGCTGGGGCTTAGGAGGCTTGAGGCCACTCTGGCCTTCCTCTCTGATCTCCAGCTTGATGTCGCCGGCTGCCAGTGCACATATGTAGCGTGCTGGCACATGCTGAAAGGGGAACAGCCTGTTGGCCCATTGCACGGCACACAGCCGGGAAGCCTCTTGCGGACTGGTGATACTCCCTAACAGCAGCTGCTCTATGCGAGCAGCAGCATCACCTGCACAACAGCATTGCATCCTTGCCATTATTCTTTGCAGATCTGGTTCCATGATAGCCTAGGTGATCAGCAACATGTTGCTGTGGTTGCTGATGCAGGTACGTACTGCAAGTGAAAGGGTGAAGAGCTCAAGGATGAGACATATATGTCTTCAGTTGACACACCCAAGAGGCCCATAGGCAAGACACATGCGCCTTAGGTGGACACACCTGAACACCCCTTGTACGCTACAGCTAGGGTGCTGACTGCTTCTTGTAAGGCAGCTCTGACACCGGGAGGCTCCACAGAAAGAGCTGAAAAGAACTGAGCTGCAATGTCAGTATCTTTCTGAAACAGCTGTGGTGCTCTCTTTGCCAGCTGCCCCACAGCCTGGTACGTGAAGCCACGCAGCGTCAGTGTGGGAGTGTCCGACGATGCACCCTCTGCAGAGATTGGAGAAATGTGAGTACTGCTTAGTGCAAACTCGTTGAATGATTAGCTATCTGCAAATAAGATTCAATGACATTGAGACCCACTTTCAGACATGTGCCAGGGTTGCTAGGTCTGCAGTAGTGTCATCTTACATGAACACATCAAACTTCATGCTGGAAGGCATACAAGGGCAACAATGCTAATGATATATACATGACTGACTTTTACCTTCATTGAGAAGCTGCAGCAGCTTTTGCAGAATGACATTGGAATGTGGTTGCAGCTGTGCATCGTCAGCGTGCTTGAAGACCCAGACAGCAAACTCCATGCCCTGCTGCTTCAGGCGTACTGTTGTGGTAGTTCCGTACACACAGCTCAAGATGACCTGTAGCATTACACAGCCTGGCATCAGCTGCTGTTGATCATTCATGTCTTGCCTTTGAAACTGAGATGATGTCCACATGTATGTTGCCAGCTGAAGTACAGCTGCATGTACATCACATGACACGTAGCTGTCAGCTCACACCTGAACCGCCCCGGGGAAAAAGTTGGCAGCAGCAGTGCTCTTGGTGAACAAGTTCATGAGGCGGCTTTGCAGCAGCACTCCAGCTGGCAATGTATGGTCATCAGGCACAGCTGCTGCTTCCTGACTTGCACCGCCCATGTTGGGCTGCACTGAACCCTGGAAGAGGTTGAACAGCTTGGCCATGAGGGCAGAGTCTTCCAAATTGACAGAAGGCTTGGGTGAGTCCAGCCCACACCGCTTCCGCAGCAGCTCCTCCCCTCGTCTGCAGCACCAGAGTCCAAAAATCAGGTGCATTGCAGGCGGCAGGCTGAGCTGATGCTATCAAGGTGTTTTTGCAGACAGGGTGCATCAAAGCAATCAAGGTGCCTGCAGCTCAGCAACAGCAACAGCTCAGCAAAACACAATGCTGGGACCTGCAGTTGAAATGATTCAATTTGATCAAGGATCACTGCATGAGGGAACAAATGGCTGCAACTTTGAGCAAGATGTTTGGCTTCTTTGCATTGTCCATATCATGCAGCAATTTTAGCTGAGCAGAGTCCAAAACAGTGGCAATCAGGTCAACATAGAATCATTTATGAGCAGTACCTGCTGACAGGGTCTTGGGGGTCAGCTGCAGCAATCAGGTACAGCAGTAAAGCTGCGCCTGGCTCTAGTCCAGCTGCTGCCGTGAAATTCAAGATACCAAGCTTGCGCTTCTGAAGCACATTTACTGCAAAATATTCAAAGCTACCTTACATTGCTAGGACTGGACAGAGAGCACT